>JYMV01008349.1_pt1 | contig 15607 bp, 14 predicted proteins | sample 338911 | NCBI WGS metagenome assembly JYMV01 (sample SAMN03354496, study PRJNA234377) | hydrothermal vent metagenome | biome: Deep sea; feature: Hydrothermal plumes at the Eastern Lau Spreading Center, Western Pacific Ocean; material: Seawater | place: Tonga | collected 2009 | depth 2000 m m
AGAACTTTAACTTATTTTTATCTTTGTATAAAGCAAAGAAATTACATTACAATACACCTTTTGGTGTTTATATTGGTTGGAATTTTATATTATCACATCAAAGACAGAAGTAGAATAAAACTATTAGTTTTTGATATTTTTTCACTACCTTTTACAGCTCTGAATATGCATTTCAAAGCTTCAACTTTCACCAACAGCTCGTAAACTTTAACTGTAAACCACGTACAAAAATGCTAAGTAAATTTTAAGACACCAACGGGTTTATCAAAAGCCGTAATTCGAAGGAGAGACAATACATCGGCAAAATGAAATAGGAAAAACAAACAAATATGCAAACAAAATAGATTGAGAAACACGAATGCAACCCAAAATATCGTGGGTTAATTTAGGTGTTCCGGAAGTGTAAGCTGTTACTGCTCCACTAGTGGCACTTGTCATAGTGGTAAAAGTTCGGTAATATGTTATGAACGAGAAAGAAGGAATGTCGCAATTGTGACTACGACAAACAGAAAATACCCGTGGTACTCTGTGACAGAGATCTTACGTGGCATTTGATCAAGTGTTGGTTTCGAACATAAAACTGTCGACGGGATTGCTTCAACATAGAAGTAGGAACAGCTTGTTAAGTAGCTTCCTTTATTACAGCAACCCTCCATCATGGAAATCCTGATAAACAACACAAGCGTTATAGCGTCGTACCAGCTGAGAGAGATATACGTCATCTGCAGGCGGGATTGGAATGTTACTACATATAAATGGAAAATTCCCAAAATTATCTTGTAAAGTTTTGTTTTCAGTAGACAGTCTCATACAATTTATATGTGGGGAAAGGTATGAAGCAGATATAGCTGTAATATGTGTTATCCTTTATTTAAAGTTCAAAGGGAAATATCTGATCAATATAGTCGACAAACTCTGAATTATCCATTGAAAGAACATCATTTATATAGCGGAACGTAAATCTAAATGACCGAGCTAGCTTCTTTTTCATTGTTCATGAGCAACACATGTATGGTGTCTGCTTCATACAAATAAAGGAACAAGTCTGCAAAGAGGAACGCAGTTGGAGTCCATAGAAATGCCGATTATCTCCTGAAAAGCACATCCACCATGAAATAACAAATAGGTTGTCAATCAAAACATGAAGAATGTGGATGACATCGGCTTAAGAGAAAAAAAATCATAATGAGAGTCTTTTTGCAAAATAGGATTTGTTCCTTCTTAAGCAAGGTATTTGGGCTCACGTTGGGCATTATTCTTATGAGCAAATTTTTTTCAATATGTCTTTTAGGTTTGAGTGGGAAACATTTGTGTGAATGGTAGTATAATTAAATGTTTTACACTATTGCACGAGAAGAGCAACCTTGATGTTTGGTTCGTCTTTACTCCCATTTATGATGTAGGAGTGAACGCTTTATTTATGTTTTTTAATTTACTTACGCATACTGGTGTCCACCACGAATTTCATATCAGATGATGTTCGTGTCGTTTAATAGTAACACGACGGGTGTCACATGTGTAGTAGGAACTGTTGACTCTCACAAAGCAGCTGGGTTCATCCCGGTTTGTAGTGGGGTCGTGTTGCTCAATCTTTTGTTTCAGTTTTCTTTGTAATGTTTTGTCTACCATTGTTTGTCTATTCGTCATTGTTTTTGGCCATTGCTTTGTCTGTTCTTTATTTTTGGCCATTGCTTTGTCTGTTCTTCTTTGTTTTTGGCCATTGCTTTGTCTGTTCTTCTTTGTTTTTGGCCATTACTTTGTCTGTTCTTCTTTGATTTTGGCCATTACTTTGTCTGTTCTTCTTTGTTTTTGGCCATTGCTTTGTCTGTTCTTTGCTTTTGGCCATTACTTTGTCTGTTCTTCTTTGTTTTTGGCCATTACTTTGTCTGTTCTTCTTTGATTTTGGCGATTGCTTTGTCTGTTCTTCTTTGACTTACGGCTTCTGCTTGCCGCGTTTGGTATCTTCAAACTTTTCTTATTGTATGTACAGTTAACATTAACAGAAAAGATTGATGTTGTTTATATTGTTTTTGATCGCATTAAATGTACCATAGTGTTCACAGGTCTTGCATTAATAATAATTCTATATTTATTGTAGTTAAACAACATATGTTCACCCCTTGGATAAAGTAGTCCGTTTATTTAGGCAAGCCTCGTCCAATACAATTTAAATCTTACCCTCGGGTGTCACATATTTTACGATCTTACACCTCTCCCGGTATAAGACTCTATATTTCTATATGTTTATAGAACATTAAATGTACTATAGTATTCACAGGTTTTACACTTAGAATTGTTCTATGTTTACTGTAATTGAAGATGATGATGCTCTAACAGAAAACAATGTCCAAGGCTGATAACATATTGATGGGTGCAGCAGGAGCAGAGGGGGCCGGGATCGCATCATGGCGTTGGTTTTTCCCATACATAGGGGATGACATTCGTTGTATTCGTTCCTTACGCAGAACAGCAGAAGCCACGAAACAAGCCATTCTAGAAGACAATCGAATTATTGACATGTTTGAAACAAGTGCTGCAAAACACCCAAAGAAAACTTTCATAATATTCGAGAATAAAAAATATACGTATGAGTATGTTGATGAAATGGCCAACCGGATTGCTAATTCTGTATCAAAATGGAATGTGACGTCTCGTGACACAGAAGCCATGATGATATATAACGAACCTGCCTTTGTGTGGACATTTTTAGGTATAAACAATTATTCCATGGTGTTTTTTCCAGGTCATAGCAGACAAAGCATAAATGTAAATAAAACAGAATTTATGAAAATCTTAATTTTTTCAATGGTAAATTGGTTCTTACAGATATGTGAACGTTATCTGTTCCAATAGTTATGGGAACTTTAAGTTGTATTTTTCGAAAGTAATAGGAACGTTATATTGAAGCAACTTTACATTTTATGATATAAATATGAACGCTACATTGAAATACCGTTGTATTTACTGGTACTTTACACATGTAACCTAATTTATATATAAATAACATGGGAAACGTATTTAAAAAGTTATTTGTAACTGTACAGAACCGCCACCCCGCCCCCATTAAGTCTGATAATGACAACATAACTGGAAAATTACTTATGATAAACAATAATAACCCAGCCCGATAGTTATGTACCATATCATACCTAAAACAGTTAATTATTGTGCTCTTATTTTCAAAAACCCTCATTTTAAGTAGGTTCATTCTTCGCTTACACGTAGTCATCTTTATGCCTGTGATCTTGTTACAGTGTAGTGTAAAATCGGCTCTTCGCCAAAGCAAAAGATAAGTTCAACGACTTCAATAACACCATTTGTTTTGTCTATGTGGTTTTGTTTAAGCTTGACATTATATTATTAAATATATGAATGATTTGTTTTACTTCAATAATTTTTTTGCTTTAATGTTTATGTATGCTGTAGGATTACAAAAGTTGGGAATAGCAGCTGCCTTTGTGAACTTTCATCTGAAATCGAAACCTCTTGCTCGTTCAATTAAAAGCAGTGATGCAAAGATATTAATTGTGGGAGAAGGCAAGAGAATTAAGTTTGCTTTAATAAGAAGCAACACATAATAAATGTGAAAAAAAAGATTGAAGATGTCGTAAATCGAAGAAGAAGGGACAACACACAATGGCAAAAAAAAGGACAAAAGGACACACATTGATCTACAAAACATTACATAGAGAACTAAAGATAGTGCTACACGAACCCTACTAAAAATCGGGTGTGAACTCAGGCAGTTTGGAAGGGGAAGCAGTTCCTGCTCCACTAGTGACACCTGTCGTGTTACATTTGAACGAATCGAACATCATCTGACCGCGTTGGACACCAGTATACGTAAATAAATTAAAAAAAATTATAAAACGTTAACTTCCGACAAAACAAATGTGAGTAAAAACAAACCGAAATCGTTTTTACGCGGACATCGTAGTCTACATCACAACACGGAACTAAAACGTAAAGACATATAATTTGACAACATGAACAACACGAGCCCCACTAATGCATGTACAAAATGAGAGCGAACTCAGGGGTTGCACAAATACTTCTCGGTGTCAATGTTTCATTATTGTATTTTATTTATATTTGAATGCCTTAAATGGTCTAGCAAATTCTTAGCATACATGTGTTGTCTTAATGTCCTCTTAAGAATAAAAATAATGACAAATTTCTAGGTGACGAATTACTGGATGCTGTTAAAGAATCGTGGAAATCACAAACTGTCTAAAGGCATCAAATGTGATCAAATATTCCGAAAAGGTACATATAACATGTTCATTAGAACGCATACTACATCACTGTCTTTCAAAGAAAGCAGCAGAGATTATAATTCACAATGATGAATTAATATTGGCTATTAGATATAAACATACTTTTCTTTATATCAAACAGACTGATCTTGATAAAACACACAAAGTCAGATGTGCATTTGGTAATGGACAACGCATTGATATTTGGGATGAGTTCAAATCAAGATTCAACATTCCATGGATTGCAGAATTTTTGGGGGCTACAGAAGATACCACTGGTATTTGGAGTGTTTTAAACAGACCTGGATGTATAGGAAGGTTGTCGTCCCTGACGGTAAGCTCTAACTTTCTTCTCATTTGGCGAATAACTGAGTGTGTAGGAGAGTTGACTTCAAGATGGTATGAATGAAGAAAGGTTGTCTTCTGTAATAAAACTGTTTGTTTTTGTGTAGCTCCCGAACCTTTTGTTTCTGTTTTTGTTTGTTTGTGTGATTTTCCCGCCTTCCTGTATGGGCACTAATGGCGATATGTATTACAGTATTGTTTATTACGTAAATGTTAGTTCAGTTATACTGCGAATCTACTTCGGTGCGTTGCAAGGGTCGTCGTGGTGAATGGTAAGCATTAATGTATAATGCCCTACTGTCAACCTGAAGGGTTAAGAAACATATGGTGTTTTATGAATGACAAATAGTCACATGTTTGTGTTTCTCCTTGAGCTGTTAGCAGTTATGCTATTGTATGATAGCTAATAATAACTGAGTTATCTTTCTTTAAACGATCAGCTGCTATTTCAACTGATACATCAATTGGAGTTTTAAATATTATATCACACTACAACTGAAACGCAAAGCTGCACCACTAGTGTACATTGATATTAAAACCTGAACCCTATTACATATAACATTGTGTTTTATGTTGAAGAAGCTTTAAATAACTCGTAGATATGGTTTCCCCTGTAGTTTTTGATTATTTAGAACAATATTCCACTTCATGCAAATCAAACGAGTTTAATAGAGACTTTCTACTTATATATTATGTAGATGTTCATTTGGTTGGCTTTATATTAGAAATTCAGAGGCAGTGTTTTAATAGAAAAAGACTTCTGCATGTTTACTGACCAAGTGTATATTACCATGGTTTTTTTACAACAGAAATTATCAGAAACGTTGATCTTTGTAAATATAGAAGAAAGAAAATACTTCTCGTGTAAACACTAAATACAACTATGTATTGCTTGAGGCTTAATATTACAACTGCAGTAAACATGATCGTAGATAATGTTCCATCTGACTATCTCAGAGACGGTTTGGACCATCTAATGCCGTACCCAGTTGTATTGTTCGCCATGATCCAATAACATATGAACCACTGCGAGGCAACAACGGACGATGTATTCTATCAAAACCTGGTTTGTCTTACGTTATAATTAATATAGATTTTAATCAGTATTTGGAGGATAATTCTAATCACAAGTTTATAACTTCCCGTTTAACACACTATTAGCAGGTCAAAACACAACAAAAAAATCACAAAGCTGTGTTAAAATTGTGAAATTACCGATAAAAAAATTATTAGTATTAAAAAAAAAGGTCAAAACACAACAAAAAAATCACAAAGCTGTGTTAAAATTGTGAAATTACCGATAAAAAAATTATTAGTATTTTTTTTCGCTCGACAAGGATTATCAGATCTATATCAGATGAGCTCGAAGAGCGAATATTTTTTCCGCTCGACAAGGATTATCAGGTCCATATCAGATGAGCTCGAAGAGCGAATCTGATATGGACCTGATAATCCATGTCGAGCGAAAAAAAAATACTAATAATTAATATGTATGTATTCATTGCCGTTGGACATCCAGTTATCAAGAGGGGGTTGGAATCCCATTAACCAGTTTAACCCCGCCACAAGTAATAGAAATACACAGTTTGACAATGCAGGACATGACAGTATAGCTAGTGCAATATAGCACTATCACACCCTCAGAAAACCTCTCTTTCAAAGTAAAGAAAACGGGATTTAAATACCATGTTCTACAACGGTTTAATTCACAATTATGTAATTTCTAAATAGTTTTCAGTTATTTGAAATGATTCCATCATAGTTTAAAATAATGACGCAATGACTCATTATGGAGTCAACATCCTTTGAGGAATTTAATCTAATACAGTAATTACATTAACATTTACAACAAAATTTACATCCTTTTTGCTGTGTTTGTTGTTTTTCTTCACTTTGACAAAAAACTGGTAGTAAATAGATTCATATAAAATTGATTCAAAGACACTGATCGCACAGATACAATAAAAACCACTTCAAAGACCTTCGAATGTCTGTTGCAATTAAGTTTCTCAAAAAGTACCGAGATTTTCCATTTAAACAAATTATAACACAGCTTGCATCTGTTTGCATAGAACATTTACGCATTATTGATAGTACTATTTGACAGCAGCATATTGTTTTGATATTTCACTGCGCATGTAAGATAAAAATATAATGCTTATGCTGTAAGAGATGAGTACATTTAATTAGTTTGTTCGACATAGAAATGTGAGCTGTTATCTTGCATGACTTGATGTATATAAATGTTAGAGAATATCGAAGGGCAATCAAAAATGGACAATCCAGAGAAATTGGCAACATAGGGTACACAAAACGACGAAAAACAAAGCAAAAACACAACACAATATGTGTTGGACGCAACTATACGCAAACAAACACAAATAACGTAAATAGGACACGAGCCCTCATTCAAACAACTAGAGCGATATGTATATACGTGGTTTGTTGTTTCAATGAGCCAGCACTATTAAAACCCGACTTTATTACAGATAGGATATTACTTCTTATAGAAATGTAAATTGTTCTCACCATGATATTGCTGAAAGATTGCTCACTTGGCGTGATTATAATTTTCATTTTTGCGATAAGCATTAATGGACATGTATTAGAGTAAAAAGCAGCTAATTTACCACCAGTTGTTTGTATGAGGCTCATGTCTTATTTATGTTATTTGTGTTTGTTTGCCTATAGTGGTCTCTAACACATACTGTGTTGTGTTTTTGTTTTGTTTTTCTTCGTCTTGTTGCCAGTTTCTTTTGATTTTCCATTTTTTGTTTGCCCGTTCGGTATTCTCTAACGTTTTTCTACTGTCAAACATTGGTTGACATTTGATTTTTAAAAACGTTTGGAAATCATTAACTAACTCGTCTAAAATGATCTTTTTGTGTACTTATATAATAAATACAAATTGATTCAATGTTTTGGTTTTTTTTTAGGACAAGAATACAACTTTGATAAACAACCCGAAAGTGAAGTTAATTCTCTCGGACAAGAGTATGATTATGGCAGCATCATGCATTATGCTCGAAATACATTTGCACGTGCGACATACGTTGATACAATTTTACCTCGAAAAAAGCCCGAAATGATAATTCGTCCAGAAATAGGACAACGAGTTAAGCTGAGTCCTGGAGATATTGCCCAAGCCAATGCACTTTACAGCTGTCCTAGTAGGTTTATTTGTATTTTTACTACTATATATCATAAGCTATTTTTCTGTAAACATGAGTATCATAATCTAGAATGAATGACGTTGACAGATAAATATACAGTATCGTTTTTTCGAGAATGGATTTCTCATAGTAATATTACATCGACGGTCAAGCCTATGTGCGACACGTAGAAAAATTCATTTCGAGCAAAACATATCAACAATAGCATGTTTATTGACAATTTGTCAAAGTGACTTGTCAATGACGTCAGTATAAGCTCACTTTTGGAATCAACGATGATGTCTTTGTATCACTCCTGTGGTTATATAATAGATAATATCGCGTGTAAAGATCAAATGACCGTAGTATTGTATTTCCTTCTTCGATTTGCGGCTACTGGTTACCCCCTTTAGTATCTTCAAACGTATCTTTCATGCAAATTATCGACAACTATGTGTAGCAGTCTTAAAAATAATAGTAGACAGAAAAGAATTCTATGATTGTCTGTTCATTAATATGATCTATTTTAGACTTACATGTTTGTTGTTATTGATGTTAGATGTGGATTTTGAGAGTTTTTGCTGTTTCGTTGGTTGTGGTATTGTAGCAGGAGATGCCCCTCTCTTCTTAAACCATACAACCTGATATTACGGGATAACACCTTTAACTTTTTCGTCATCATTCTCCATTGATATATAATAGTAAAACTGGATTTAGTTCAATATAATGTACCTCATATTTGTTTAACTGACTTTACCACCACGTTTTGAGTGCCAGATCTATTTCATGGATTGAACGCGCTTGTCTTGTAAGTAGTCAGAGTACAAACATTCGTACTCAAAAGTTAATATGCCCACCAGTTTAGATAGGAATTCGTGATCTATTCTTCATTTTTGTTTCTGTTTTATTGACGTTGCTTTGTCTAAATTACTTGTGGTTTTCTATACTGTACTGTGTGACATACATACAAATATGAGAATTTTCAGGATTTCAGAATATGAGCTAAAATCAGTATTGTAAATGTTTTCACATTGATATTAGTTTCTATAACAGATACGTTTGTATTGTCGGTCAGTTCATGTATTAAGATACAATGATATAATAAAGACAATGTATATTTATATAAATTACGTAATTACTACAACAGTAGGATGAGAACAAAGGATAGCATCTGGCGATAATTATTATTGCATTGTCTTCAATACAATAAAGTTATATGAGAAAATGTCAATGCTGTCAACACTATTGGGTGTCAAATGAAAGTAAGCCATGAACAATTGAACAGTAACGTTGCTTTCTGTACTGGTTCAAATTTAAAAATGACAAATAAATAGACATAAGAGAAAACTGGAAGGCCAATCCAGAATTAATAATCCAGAGATACTGGAAACATTGGGCACACAAGACACAGGACGAAAACAAGCAAAATACAAAACACAACACTGAAAACTAAAAAGATTAGCAACACAGACCTCACCAAAACATTCCCCAAAAGTCCCTTGTAAACTTTATCTGATTTATAATTCAAATTTGTATACACTGTATGAATCGTACAAAATAAAGGCATAAAGTTTATAGGCTGTGAATATTTAGAACAAATAATTTTTTTTAAATTCATAAAGCGAAGATATTTAATTAATGATATAATTAATTTGGTAAATGTTATATTGAAAATATATTTTATTTTTAGAATGTGGTCGGACTCTACAGGAATCATTGGACGTGTTTTCACATGAACCATCAACTGGAGACATATGTCAGTGGCGAATATCCGCAACACATGGCGAGAAGATCATTCTAAATATTACATTATTGGATCTGCCAGAAACATCAAGCTGTGAAACGGACTATCTAGAAGTCAGAGATGGCTACTATGTCAAGTCGGAATTACTAGGTATACCTATCATTTGATTGATTGTTTGTTGTTTAACGTCCAGCAGTAAATATTTTATCTATATTCAGGACAAGAATAGGTTCAACGATATCTAACAAACAATACAGATGTGAGAGAGGTGTGGAACAACAGTGACAACGACTTTAGACTGCCACTGAAAAAATATGGAGAGTTTGGTAGGGCAGAATAAGTCAGCCTTTTGTAGCGGCTACATTGCAACCACTCTTTTTCGATGTCTACAAGGAAGGTCTTTAACGTACATGGAGTGTCAATCCGCTACATTTGGACGCCCTGGGTAGCTATTTTGGTTGAATTCTGGGAACCGACACCAAAACACAGTAATATGTATTGCTAGAAAGCAATGGACGATAAGATTATAAGTATACATCAGTCTGAATATGGATCTATCTTAATGTTTACGTTAATTGACATGTTCGACCATAACGAGTGTTCATCTTTTACCCTCAAATCTTTAACATTTGTCAATAAAATAGTATAACAGGCATGTTAAGGTAAAATAATTTCCAGCTTTATTTATTTACAGGTCGGTACTGTGGATCATCCCCACCAGCCACTCTTATTTCAACAGATAGTCGTTTGTGGTTAGAGTTTAGATCAAGTAAAGGAGAGGGAAAAGGTTTTAGTGCACAGTATGAAGGTACGTTAAATGAATGTTTGCTTGCATCATTATGTAGTAACATTAACCAGTACTGGTGATTAACCCGCTTTCGACTTCCTCACAACTATATTGGATTAAGAAATTTTGATAAATATAATAAGAATTGGCTTATTTTTTTTATCATTATTCTTTTTATTAATTTTGTTGTGTAAGGATTCATTCTTGGAAAATGATTTATTAAATGTAATCTCGGATTTCAAGAAATTTCAAAATGCTCATATTTTATAATTTTGGAGATTTATACCATAGTGACATGTAATGTTATGAGATGAAGTGAAGCATTTTGAGACGTATACTTTCACCTTACGCACCATACTTATATTTTAGCACGATGACATATATTAATATGTTCACCTGATGATAACGACCTATATATTAACAAGATAACCGTGACGAAACCTATACATTAACCAAATGAACGAGACAGGGCCTTGCGGGAATAAAATTTCTAGTACAAGCTCCAAAATCAGAATGTTCTATTTATTGGATATGATATTCAATATCACACCAGTACTCGAGAGTTTTATAACAACAAAAACAGACCAATATTTCAACCAGATTACAAGATGATATGTATATTCTAACCAGATGACAGAAACCTATATTGGAACAAGATGAGCGAGACCTATAAATAAGCCAAATGGTCGAGACCTATATATAAACCAAATGGTCGAGACCTATATATAAACCAAATGGTCGAGACCTATGCATGAACCAAATGATCGAGACCTATATATAAACCAAGTGATCGAGACATATATATAAACCAAGTCATCGAGACCTATACATGAACCAAATGATCGAGACCTATATATGAACCAAATGGTCGAGACCTATATATAAACCAAGTGATCGAAACCTATATATAAACCAAATGATCGAAACCTGTATTTTTCACCATATGACCGAGAATTACATTTTTATCATAAGACCTAGACAGATGATTCAGACTTTTCATCAAATGTTGATTTTTGCTTTATTTTACATGATGTTTAGTAGGGTAAACTAAATATTGATGGTTCAGTACTGTTTTATATGTTATCAGTTGGATTGTCGGTTCCATGTTTATTTTATCTGTATAGACATGTGAAGTATTAATCTCTAACCCAGAGATACAAAAACTGTCTTATCCATTTTAATATTACTGACTTCAAAACAAAACCAACTTGCACGATATGTTAATGTTCTTTGAAGCATAAACGAAATATTTCGCATAAAACTATCAGACTACATTTTGTATTGAGAATTGTCTTAGCCACTTTGTTTGGTTTAAAGACTATAAAATTGATTAAAGCACATTTTCAAGTTTGTTTTATCAGATTACTAACAGCTGTACCAGATAGCATACCATTAATAAGTAATTTACTATCCGGATTCTGATCATGTTTGTACTGATTTGTCTAATTGGCAGTTTACCTTGTCTTAACACCTGTTTGTAAAATTAACTTTTATTTTTAACAACGCAAAGCTAGCTTAACACCGCCACTTTTTATGTGTCCCCTTGGGAATATGTTTATTATATTTATCTGTGGACGCATATTTGTTACTAGATATTTGTATATCTAGAAAGTCATGTTATCTATTGAAAGGTAGAATCTAAATTCAAGGACACAATACTTAATATGAACTTCTTTGTTTAGCTTGGACGATTGTTCGCATCTTTGTTGACGTTTTAAAAATATTCCAAATAGTAACCGGTAAATGTTAATGATCTGTTAAAAGAAAACTCATGATACACTAAGGTTGAAATAAAAGATAAAAAAAATGTTGTTAAGCCGTCTTGTGTTAGTGATAGATAACGAGATTCATATCTGTACACCGTGATGTTGCAAAATATCAACACAAAAATAATTTAGAAAAAAAAATAACTCATTAAAGGTAGATCAAGGAAGAAACCTGTTATTATTGTTACTTCTAAGTGAAAAATACATCATTATGTTAAGACTTACTAACAATCATGCTATCATTAGCTCATAGTTTCATACTAGTTCGTAGTGCCTTGTAGCATTTTCCATTGATTATAGCGTCATAAAACTCATCATGATAAGTGAACAATATGCATTTTATCAACTTTATGAAGAAAAATACCGTCTTCCTGTTCTTAAGAGGGATTTACCTGTTGTTGGTAGTGTTGTGTTGATATATAAACATACACATTATTACATTTGTTATTCATATAAGAAAGGTTTGAAGATGCCAGAAGGGTAATCAGAAGCCGTAAATCGAGGAAGGACAGGAAATACAATGACCACAGGAATCTGCAAAATAATATTTTCTCATTACCTGTTTTTTCCTCATTTTTTGCTTTGTCATCTATATAAAAACAGATTATGTAAAGCCCATACAAGTGGACCACACACAATTAATAATTCACAATGCAATTGGGTACGTTAAGTGTTAATATTATGTCCGAAACAAACAAAGTATATGTAGGAGATAGTAGGGTATTCAGTACAGTTAACTCTCTGGTGAATTGCATGTCATAATTGTCCACGGTCTTTAAGAGAGGGTAATATGGACATCAGTTTGATAACAAATGAACTATTCAAACAACTTAACTATTCATCTGGTTGAATACAAAATATTCTTGAACTAATGCTCCAGAATTGTACATATATGCTGATAGCAAATTTGAAATATCCACAAGAATTCTCCCTGATAGTTTGCCTTTATAATGTTTGAATAATCAGACGACAAAGTTACTAATAACAACAGAATATATTTGAGTACTTTTCTGGTTGTGTACAGGCACTTAAAAGTGTCGTGATTAAGCTAGTTTTTGTGAGCTCAACTTTCTCTTAGTGTAATGATGCGGTCGTGAAAGTGTTCTCCATGTGTGCTTAAAATGCCAGGCCTCACATATAACTGGTGGAGCAGCGTTGCAATGAGTGCCACGTTTTAATTTTATTTAATATTAGTAACACACAAGTTGTTCGTATGTATATTATTAGTTCCGTAAAAGAGATTGTCTGAGCCATCATCTAAGCATTAGATATGGCACACTAAGACATAATAGGGAAACAATATTCAACCTTGTAACGAAAACTAATTGTCAATATCATCTTTCTATTTTAATTATGAATAAACGTTTTGCTTATCATACCTGTAAAATTGTACCATTCACAGTTTTTCTGTATTATTGCTTCAAAGCATTTTTTTGTATTCATTTTTGCCTTTGTTTATGATTCATTAGTCAATTTTGGATATCCTGTTTACCTTTTGGCTTTCCTGCTCCCAAAGTCTTTAAATTATATGGCTTTTCAATGTTTTGCCTATGAGAGTACCTGGTGAGGTTATTCCAGAAACGCGTCGTGCACGTTAAATTAGATATCTACCTTATTATTGGTTTAAATGCTTATCTTTTGCTTTTATAAGTTATTCATGGTCATGCAATCATATTGTCTAGTCAAGCAATCGCTATGCAAATACCCTTCTTTTCTCCAAAATAATTAAAATACAAATCTGAGAATAAATAATATTTGACCATTGATATATTCTATTTATTTACAGCAATTTGTGGTGGAGAAATACATAAAGACAGAGGCACACTCACTAGTCCTAACTACCCAGATGATTATAAACCAAATAAAGAATGCATCTGGAAAATCACTACTGAGGAAGGATTTTCTGTAGCACTTAAATTCCAGTCGTTTGAAGTAAGTAGTCAAAATCATGAAACGTGATCATAACCTTCTTTTTCTTGCTGCAGCTGTAACATAATAGAACCAAATGACAAAGTAAACATTATAATTTACAAAACTATTATTTTAGATGATGAAAATTGTATTTTACTGTCCTAAAACAACGTGGTTTATGCTTCTAAAACAGTTTTTCAATGTACATTCTTGAAGTGTTTGTATTGTGGCAGACTTTGTTTTTCCCATTCGAATTGGAGTACACTTTCCATGTAGTTTCCCATTTTTAGCGCCTTCATATAAAACAGACAAGAGTCCTGTCGTCACAAAAGCGATTTCAATCAAAAGATGCGTGGACAGGGTGGGATTTCTCACGAGATAATTAAATTTGATAGAGACATCTCAAACTATGCTAAAATATATTACTTGTTTTGGGCTTTTGCCTATATCTGTACTCATTCTATTTAAAGAATTGCCATGTTTAATTATCTACAGTGACAGAAGACATTCATTTTAGAAATACGATATACACTTGTTAATTGTTTTGATGTTATATGTGTCTCCCCTTACAGATAGAAACACACGATAAATGCGTCTATGACTACTTGGAAATACGAGATGGACATGAAAAAACGTCACCAGAAATTGGACGATACTGTGGCTATAAAATACCGGAAGATATCAAATCAACTGGAAATAAATTATATGTCAAGTTCGTATCTGATGGCTCTGTTCAGAAAGCTGGATTTGCAGCAACATTTGTGAAAGGTAAAACGAGTTTTAATGTTCTTTAATAATGATGCATATAACCAGTCCTTAAATAATATCCACTGTTAATTGCATGTATTCACAGAGGTATCAAATGGGAACACATTTTCGAGTAAAGCACCTATCTGTACACAAAAACAAAATAGCAACATTGCACAACCACAAAAATTCAGGATTTGAGACCAAATGCTCTAGAATGGTCAACTTCCCCTGCTCAAAAGAATACTTTCAATAATTGCATTTATTATTAATCACAAGCCAGTAACACAAGGCAATATCCGTGAGAGAAAAAAAAACTAAGGGGATAACCGCCCCACATGTAGTTCCTGTAGGATGATTTTATCATTATGTCATATTTCTTAAAATCTAATACCATGCAAGCACAAAAAGGCCAAATGTTTCAAAGGAATAGATTCATTTAATGCAAAATATTGGTCCCTAAAGTCATGTATTGCAGATCTGAGGGATCAAATGTAATCGCATCACAACCGTATCTAGTCCTTTGTAACACATAACTCATGTCTTGATCCATTTCTCATGGAAAATTTTAATGGTGGGTGTGCTTTATAGACATTTGTGGAGGAGATATATATATATATATAATATGTGCACATTGTTCATGCATCATGTTACTTCTTCAACCATGCAACAATAATCAAGTAGCATAATTCAAATATACTAATCTCTCGAATTCATTCATTAAGTTATTAATATCTTATTTTGTTTTGTTTTGTTTTATTTCAAATCATCTATTATGTGGCATTTCCTGTAAGTAGAAGCATCATACTGGGATTATTTGAAATATATTATTTGACTGTATTCCGTATATTCGTTTTTTGCTTTATTTTGTATATCTGATGATTATGAACATAAAATAA
>JYMV01008308.1_pt1 | contig 15606 bp, 16 predicted proteins | sample 338911 | NCBI WGS metagenome assembly JYMV01 (sample SAMN03354496, study PRJNA234377) | hydrothermal vent metagenome | biome: Deep sea; feature: Hydrothermal plumes at the Eastern Lau Spreading Center, Western Pacific Ocean; material: Seawater | place: Tonga | collected 2009 | depth 2000 m m
AGAACAGCTTTTAGCAGAAAAAGACGCCGCAAGTGCAAGCACAGACGAAATCCGGCGCCAAGCGAAAGAAGCAGAAAAGTCGAAGGTTGTCGATCCGACCCATGATGATCTTAAGAAACTGCTGCAACCGTCAACACGATAAAAACGGCTCAATCTGAGGGCTTTTTGACTCCTAAACCCGGTAATAGGCGCCACATCGAGCTTTCACTACCGCGGGAACTCCGCAGCCCTTTCTCAGTCTATGCGACGTGAAAGCAGACGTGGGTTCTGCTTCGCCGCCTGGAGGCAAGGAAATGAAGCGCAGTCTGGTTGCACTTTCGTGTTTATTAGTATCGCTGTTCGGCATGAATGCTGCGTTTGCCGATGAACCTAATCATCCTCCCAAGTTGGGAATCGCCCTGGGTGGCGGTGGCACACGAGGTGCAGCTCACATCGGTGTACTCAGAGTACTAGAACAGGAAGGCATCAAGCCGGACATCATCGTCGGCAACAGTATGGGCTCGATCGTTGGCAGCTTGTATTGCGCCGGGGTTCCGCTCGACAAAATAGAAGAACTGGTGGTTGATGGACGCTTGAGAAAAGCCTATGCGCCTTTGCCAGTGCCAATTCAGTTGATCAAGAAGGCAGGTGGCAAACTTCTCGTATTCCGAAAGAAGAGACAGCCTGGTTTTTACGACGGACAAGGACTAGCGGATTTCATCAATGAAAATGTCCCTGAAGACAAACGCAAAATTGAGAATTTGAGCCCAACATTTGCAGCGGTAGTAACCAATCTACTCGATGGACAGGCGTACAGACTTACAAAGGGAGACCTCGGACAAGCTGTACGTGCGAGCGCAACATTGCCTCCGATTCTGAGAGCAGTTGAGATTGACGGCAATCTCTATGCCGACGGCGGAATACGTTCAAACATGCCAACCTATCCTGCGCGTGCAATGGGTTCTGACGTTTTGATCGCTGTCGACGTTAATGAACCGCTTAAGAAGCTCAAGGCAAAAGATTTGATGAACTTCGGCAAGACGAGCAATCGTATGTCCAGTATCGTTCTCGCCTGTGCAGACGAACTTCATTTGAGAATCGCTGACTTCATCATTAATCCTAAGGTCACAGGCATCTCGCTCCTATCCAAGAAGAAGGAAGACTTCAAACTCGCCATCGCCGAAGGTGAGAAAGCAGCGCGCGAGATGGTGCCGGCAATCAAATCGAAACTGGCGTCGATGGGCATGACTCAACAGACTGTTTCGCAGAGCAATAGCCAAGTTGAGTAGCCTGACCAGACACTCTGTAAAAATTAGACAAATTGCAGCTTTTTGATGCTCTAAATTGGGCAAAAGCCTCCATAATTAAGGGTTCCGCACTTTAAACATTGGAATCAGGATTCCTGGAGGCAAAATGCTCACAGTGGCGCTGCTCGTGGTCTCAAACATCTTCATGACCTTTGCCTGGTATGGGCACCTGAACTTCAAAAACGTTCCGATTTGGCAGGTGATTCTGGTCAGTTGGGGCATCGCCTTTTTCGAGTATTGTCTGGCCGTTCCCGCGAATCGATTCGGCAGCTATCAATTCACTACCGCGCAACTGAAAATTATGCAGGAAGTAATTACCTTGCTAGTCTTCAGCGGTTTCTCCATTCTGGTTCTGAAAGAACAACTAAAATGGAATTACATTGCGGCTTTTGTGCTAGTGGTTGGTGCTGTTAGTTTGGTTTTTCTTGATACTAAGGGTGGTCGTCACAAAGAAACGGCCGGATCACCGCAACCAGCAAAAGCGCTTGTTGCCAACAACACTCAGAAATAAGTTTCGAAGAGTGCTCAGCTCAAGTGCAAAAACAAAGTTGGTAAAGCGCTGAGTGCAAAGAAAGGATACTAAGGCACATACGTGAGCAAGAAAGAAGAACGCCAGAGATGCAGTTGGGCGTCCGGCGATAACAAGTTGATGCAGCAATACCACGACAAGGAGTGGGGTGTTCCACTGCGAGATTCACGCGCGTTGTGGGAGCTACTTGTTTTGGAGGGCTTTCAAGCAGGGCTATCGTGGAGCACGATCCTGAACAAACGAGAAGCATTCCGCGAAGCATTTGCAAAGTTCGATCCGAAGAAAGTTGCAGCGTTCAAAGAAAAGGACATTCAACGATTGTTGAAGAACGAAGGGATAATCCGGTCTAGAGCAAAAATTGAGGCAGCAATAACAGCTGCAAAAATCTATTGCGACATGAAAAAAGATGGCGAGGAGTTCAGCGATTTCTGCTGGTCATTTACTAAGGGAAAAGTGCTCAAAGGAGATGGCAAAACCGTTCTCGCAGAGACTGAACTTTCAAAGCAAATATCCAAAGAATTGAAACGTCGCGGGTTCAAATTCGTCGGACCGGTAATTGTCTACGCTTGGATGCAAGCGATGGGCATGGTCAACGATCATTCGACCAAGTGTTTTCGCCGCTAGTGTTATCGTCTTAATGTAGGGTCGAACGCCATGCGTCGACCGATAGAAAATACGCGAGCGACGCATGGCATCGCCCCTACGTTACTCTGGCTTCAATGCTTTTCGAAGAAGATCAGAAGCCGTTTTCTTGTATTCGCTCAAAGGCTGGTCTTCAAAAATAACTGCACCAATGATGATACTGTGCATGATACCGAAGATAAGCGAACCTAAAACGTTAGCATTGTATTTCTGAATCTTGCCCTCATCCATCAGTGCAGTGAGCAGACGGCCCATGTGATCTTGAAGCTGCGCTCTTTTCTGTCGCGAATCCTCATCATCAGCCAACCCTGGATCGGGTCGAATTTGCTCGAGGATAGGTTTTTCGCTGATTGCAAACTGCACGACAGCATCGATGTATTTCTCGATCCCCTTTGGTTCGACAATCTTCGGAACATACTTTTCGGTCAAGGCAGCGGCGCGTTGAAAAAACTCCGCCGCCAGGGCATCGGCAATTGCTTCTTTCGATTCGAAGTAGAGATAAACAGTCCCTGCCGCAACCCCAGCTTCCGCAGCGATCTGTGCAATTTTTGCCGACGCATAACCATCGCGCAAAATGATCTTTTTTGCCGCCTGAAGGATTGCGATGCGTTTTTCCGGGTCAACGGGGCGCGCCATATGGCGATTACTCCAAAATACAGGTCTTCGTAAACAAATTTGCCGGTCGGCAAACCTCCGAACACCCCACATATGGACGATATCAGGCTCAAAGCCGAAATTTGGAAAATCAAAGGAACATTTTCAGAGATCTATATGTCATCAGATCTGCGCATGAATGAATTCATTCATTTATAATCCTATAAGGAATCCCCCAAGGCTGCAAAAGCCAAACAGGCTGCGGAGACACGCTAAATGATGACGCTTGACCCAAAAAACTCCAACGAACAATCTATAAATAGATCGTCCGATGTGGCCCCAGGGCAACCGCAAAATTCGCAAAAACGCCCGTCAATGGAGCTTAAACGGTTTCTGCCGGAATTTAGATTGCCACGCAAAAGGTCATCAATCGCAGTACTGGCTGTCGTTTCCGCCCTTGCAATTGCTGGTTCAGCCTCTGTTGCCGGCTCGATCCTCATGAAAAGTAACGCTCCACCGGCAAAAGCAGCCAAAATAGTCCCTGTGGCGACGGTGACAGTCCAACCCGCTCAACTGGCACCCATTCCCGACGTTTTGGAGCTTACAGGTTCGATTTCTGCTAGCGACCCGCTTTCCGTAGGTTCGTCAGCAGGCGGACTTGTTATCACTCAAGTAAATGTTGAAGAGGGCGACTATGTCAAAAAGGGTCAGGTTCTTGCCACTCTGGACTCTTCTGTCCTGAGGGCACAGCTTGCTGCCGCCGAAGCCAGACTTCAGGGTGCCGGGGCATCCGTGGTTAAAGCCACGCAGCCGAACCGGCCGGAAGACATCGGTTCTTTTGAAGCTGCTCACAAACAAGCTCTGGCTGATGTTCAAAACAAAAGAGCAATGCTTGAACAAGCCAAAGCTTCACGAATGCTCGCGCATAACAACGCCATTCGCTACGCGAATCTCTTGAAAGAGGGCGCTGTAAGCGAGATGGAAGCGCAGACAAAATCGACAGAAGCTGACACCACAAACAGCACGGTGCGAGCCGCGGAAGACAACTTGGATGCGGCTCAATACGCAGCGCAACAAGCAGCTAATCGTCTTGAAATGGCGAGACAAGGTGGACGGCGCGAAGATGTCACCATATCTAGAGCCAATGCAAATGAGTCAGCGGCGACTGTTCAGCAAATCCGGGCGCAAATCGAGCAAACGATTGTGCGAGCGCCTGACGATGGCTTGATCACAAAACGCTTTGCGCACATTGGTGATGTTTCAACCGGCGGCAAAACTCTCTTCGAAATGATCCGTCGTGGTGAAATCGAACTCAAGGCTCAAGTTTCACAAGAAGACATCTCACGGCTAAGCAACGGTCAGCCTGCCGAAATCAGTGATGGCATCAGAAGTGCTCATGGTACGGTATTTCAAATTTCGCCGACTGTTGATACCTCAACGCGACTTGGCACCGTCCGCATTTCCATACCGAAAGAATCTCAATTCAAAACCGGGATGTTCGTAAAGGGAAAGATTGCCAGAGGTGAGCGTTCAGCCCTCGTTGTGCCCAACAGCGCAGTGCTGGCGGACAACGATGTCTACTACGTTTTCGTCAACGAAGATGGCATCGCGAAAAAGAAGCAAGTCACAATCGGTGCGCGTGTTAAGGAACTAGCGGAGATCAATTCCGGTATCAACCCTGGTGAACAAATTATCGTGGCTGGGGCAGGATTTCTCAACGACAGAGATCCAATAGCAATCGGTAAGTAGGTGAATGAAATGAATTGGAATGTATCAGCCTGGTCTATTCGCCAACCAATACCGTCTATTTTGCTGTTCCTGATTCTCTCGATTTCTGGGATTATCTGCTACTTCAACCTAGGTATCGACGAAAACCCAAACATCGATATGCCGACCGTAATCGTCACTGTCAGCGAAAATGGTGCAGCCCCCTCCGAATTGGAAACACAAGTTGCTCGAAGAATCGAAGATGCGGTTTCCGGCATCGGCAATATCAAGCACATTTCGAGCACACTAAACGAGGGTGTGTCCCAAACAAAGATTGAATTCGAACTCGGCACCAATACTGACCGCGCCGTCAATGATGTTCGCGACGCAGTTACGAGAATTAGAACTCAATTACCCGCTGCAATTCAAGAACCGACCATTCAGCGACTTGATTTCGTTGGCGGTCCCTTCGCCACCTACACAGTTTCTTCCAAGTCGATGTCAGTGAAGGATCTGAGCTGGCTAATTGACAACGACATTTCACGGGCACTACTGGCGGTGAAGGGCGTAGGTCAAGTTCAGCGCGCCGGTGGTGTCGATAGAGAAATCAATATAGATCTCAATCCCGCCAAGCTCGAAGCCCTCGGTGCCACCGCTGATACTGTCAATACTCAAGTTCGGATTATGAACGCGAACATGCCTGGTGGTCGTGGGTCAGTCGGTAAACAAGAACAATCCATCCGCACTCTTGGCAGTGCGGCATCAGTTGATGATTTGAGAAACACCAGAATCGCATTGCAAAACGGCTCATGGGCCTCGCTCGATTCTCTGGGGAAGGTTACCGATGGCATCGCAGAACCACGACAAGTCGCGATGCTCGACGGTAAGCCTGCGGTAGCATTCTCTATCGTTCGCTCAACTGGAAGCAACATGGCGGAAGTGGGTGAAAACGTCGACAAGGCGCTGAAAGAGCTCAAAAAAACTCTTCCGGCAGATGTTGAGATCACCCGCATAAGAACCAACTTGAGCTATGTCATGGACTCGTACCATGCCACCATCGACTCTCTGCTATTGGGCGCGGCGCTCGCCATCGCAGTCATCTGGTTATTCCTTCGCGACTGGCGCGCCTCAACAATTGCCGCCCTCGCTATGCCATTGTCGATGATACCGACTTTTGCTGTTATGAAACTACTGGGCTTTACGCTCAACAATATGTCTCTACTTGGTTTGGCTCTCGTGATCGGCATCCTCGTAGACGATGCAATCGTAGAAATCGAGAATATTGTTCGACATATTCAGATGGGTAAAAAACCGCTTGAAGCCGCGCTCGAAGCGGCTGATGAAATTGGCTTGGCGGTTGTTGCAACAACAATGACAATCATCGTTGTGTTCTTGCCAGTTGCCTTTATGGGCGGCATTCCCGGTCAGTTCTTCAAACAGTTTGGTGTTACAGTTGCAGTCGCAGTTTTCTTCTCATTACTCGTTGCCAGACTAATTACACCTATGATGTCTGCATTCTGGCTCAAAGGTGCAGTCGAGGAGCCGCCCAAAGGTAAAATTCAACACTTCTTCGAAAAGCTGCTTGCCTGGGCACTCGAACACAGAGGCAAAACTCTTGTCGTCGCAGCGAGCATCTTCGTAGTCAGCGTCGCTATGCTTGCCTCGCTGCCGACATCGCTGGTCAACTCAGCAGACCGTGGAGAAAGTTTGGTGGCAATTGAGTTGCCGCCAGGTGCCACGTTGCAATCGACCACTGAAGCATCTCAGCGAGTAACCAAAATTCTGCTCGCGCACCACGAAGTTGAGCATGTCTTTGCTTCAGTAGGCACGCCATCAAACACCGGTGTAAGATCCTCCGGTAGCGCAGGCACCGTCAACAAAGCAAATTTATACGTCATTCTCAAGGAACGTTCGCACCGGAAGATTTCACAGCAACAGTTCGAGGACATGGTGCGCGCCGAGATTGCTACCATTCCAGGTATTCGTGCGAACATCTCGGCAACAATGGGATTGGGCGGCAAAGTCCAGATATTGCTCGCCGGCAGAGATGCCGCACAGCTGAAAAAGACATCAGAACAGATGGCAATCGAAATGCGTTCCGTCGAAGGCATTTCGGACGTGACCTCAAGTTCAGCTCTGAAGCGACCGGAGATCCAGGTCATACCAGATTTCGCCAAAGCTTCTGATCATGGTGTTTCGGTTCAACAAATAGCTCGCACAGCGACAATGGCGACTGTCGGCGATGTCGATTTCAACCTGGCGAAATTCGACCTTGCAGACAGACAGATAAACATCCGCGTTCAAATCGATCCTAAGCTTCGTGAGAACATCGAAAACATCGGCAACTTAAAGAAGTCGCTGAAGTACGTTTCGGAAGTGGACCGGCACAGATTGACCGCTATGACAGGGACCGGCAGGTGACTATCAGTGCGACTTTGAACACTGGCACCACATTGGGTCAAGCTCTCAAAAAGATCCACGATCTGCCAACGTTCAAGAATATGCCTGCATCTGTTCGTGAATCCGTAAGCGGGGACGTTGAAATTCAACGCGACGTATTCTCAGGGTTCGGAATGGCGATCGCAGCGGCAGTAATCTTGATCTATGCGGTGCTGGTGCTCTTGTTCAACGACTTCTTGCACCCACTCACAATCATGATGTCCCTGCCTATGGCCGTAGGTGGTGCCGCACTCGGACTACTCATAGGACATCAATCGGTCGGACTCTACGCGCTAATCGGTATCGTTATGTTGATGGGATTGGTCACCAAAAACGCCATTCTACTTGTCGAATACTGCTTGATGGCGATGCACAAGGGCGTTGCGCGACACGAGGCTCTCATGGGAGCAGCCGAAGCCAGAATGCGACCGATCCTTATGACGACGGTTGCAATGATCGCCGGCATGGTGCCTATTGCGCTCGGACTAGGCGCTGGCTCCGAAGTGCGTGCGCCGATGGCAATTGCCGTAGTGGGTGGCTTGATCACATCGACTTTCTTGACCCTTATCGTTGTACCGGTGGTCTTCACCTACGTCGACGATTGGAAAGTCAAACTGGCCAGACGCAACTCGAAAACAGAATCCAAGTCTGAGCCGGAAGTGGAAAAGAAGCCGGAGCTGGTTCACTAATTTAGGGTCGACGCATGGCGTCGACCGTACAATCGAACCCTGCCCAGGATTGTCCAAAAGGGAGCTGAAAGCTAAGCTCCCCAAAGATTTCCCATACCTTGGATTACATTAAGAATCCGGAATCCCTCCAGAATATCTGAACTTTGGTTTCGAGCGCTGCCTCGGACCTTCTCTTGGTGCATATGGCATGACAAATTCTCATCTCTTCGAACTTCTATTTGTGTTGATAGCACTCGCCGGGACAGTGCTAATTCCACTGACACGTTGCCTGATAGCAAACCGGTTTCTCTTCAAGGACCGTAGGAAAGTGGGACCCGAATATTGGGGTGAATTATCGTATGGAGCAAAGATTCCTGTTGAACAAACTATCCCTACACACGATCCGCACCGAGAAATCGAAAACTATGCCGGTTGGGCGCGCTAAGGAGCAACATGGTCGAATTCATTTGTCTGCTTGTAATAATCGCATTCGCCTTTGGTCAGTGGCACCTGACGGCTGTAAATGGCTGGCTATGGTTCTTGGAAAACGATGACGGCGAACAGCAATTTTGGAGCTTTGACACTTTCATGAGTTCATTGCTACCGCCGCTGGCACTTTTGTTGTGCACCGTCGAGCTGTATTTCATTTTCAAGATCTAGATAGACTTGCTCTTGGCGCGGGGTGCGATGCACGAGCCCAAAGGCGTGGCGGCGGGTTGCACGCGCTCAAGGGCGTGTGGCTGGTTGCACGCACATGAAACTAGGGGCGATGCCATGCATCGCCCGAAGCGCGGCAAGAATTCCGCCCCTACAAATCATGTAGTGAAGGTCCTCGTTGGAACGCAAGCGACTCGCCCGCATCGGAATACTACTTTTTCAAAGTAGAAAGCGATTCCAAAATCGCAATCGCTTCTTTGTCGGTGATACCAGTGCCGTATAAGTTGTAAAAACGCTTCGCGTCGGCTGTCGTCTTTTTCTTGCTCTCCAACCAATCACTCAAGTAATAGAATTCGTTAGTGTCATTGCCTTCAGTGTGGGGTTTGAAAACATCCACACCAAAACTTCCGAACGTTTTTGAGTACCCCTTGAGTTTCTTGTATCCGTCCGGTCCATCACCAATTCCTTCGTATGCACTTTCGATGGTAACGGAGTTCTTTCCCTTTCCCTGAAAAATCAGAGAGTAGTCCGGATGCGATTTGTCGTACCCACCAAACTTCATGTTGACTAGTTTGAATCTAGCAGGCATGAAGTTTGGATAGAAAACTTCTACCCCGTGTTTTTGCACGTTCTTTATCTGTTTGACCCAAGCCGCGTTCATCTGAATCGTTTTCAAATCAGTAAACACGGCTGAGTCAGCAGCAAAGGCGTTGGACGAGAATAGCAACGCGCATGGAATCGCCAAAGCGAACCTTGAAAGTTTGCATACATTCATTGTTGTGAAGTCCAGCCTATTTGACAAAAATTCTAGACTGAACACGAATGAAGCGCTTAACGACAAACTCTGGATTTGTGAATGAAGCATTTCCTGCGGGATTGCCACCACTGACGTGGAAATCAGAGAAGCCTGAGTTTTGATTTACGTATACACCACCAGTCAAGTTAAAGGATACCGGTGTACCTGCATCTGCCATGGTCGTGGCAATGTTCTGCAGTGTGGACTCATCTTGAGTGTAGGCACTGCATGTGATGGCACCATGCTCGCGAGCAGCTTTCGATGCAAGCTCCAAGCTCTCTTTCGTATCCTTTGTTGGGATGATGAACACGATAGGACCGAACATCTCGCCCTTGACGAGATCGCGCTTATCCTTTGCCAACTCAATGATTATTGGACTCTGCGTGTGCGCTTCAGGAAACTCAGGATTACTGATAGCTTTGTTTTCGAGCAATACCTTGCCACCAATGTCCTTAGCTTTCAAAACGCGATCCATTGTTGCTTTGCTTTGAATTGCACCGGCAACTGCATGACCGGCTTTAGGATGTTCGACCAAACCTTTTGTCTGTTCGACAATAGCCTTTTCGACATCTTCAAGCGAAGCATGTCCCTCTTTCAACTCGATACCAGACTCAGGAACATAGATGTTCTGTGGTGCCGTGCACATCTGTCCGCTGTACAAGCTGATGCTAAATGCGATGTTCTTAGCCATCGCATCAAGGTCATCGATACTGTCGATAATGATGCTGTTGACACCAGCTTTCTCAGTGAAGACAACTTTACCGGGCAGACCTTCAACGTAGTTGCCGAAAGCATTGCTGCCGGTGAAATCGATGATTTTGATTTCGGCATGCTCTGCAAGCTTCTTCGTGATTTGATTATCAGCTTTGTCCGAAGCAAGAAGAACAAGATTCGGATCGAAACCGTTCTCCTTCAAAACACTTTGAATAACGGAAACAACAATTGCAATCGGATAAATTGCTTTCGGGTGCGGCTTAACGATTACCGGATTGCCGGTGATCAAACTTGCGTACAAACCGGGAAGAGTATTCCATGTCGGGAACGTGCTGCAACCGATTGCCAGCGACAAGCCACGTCCGACGTTCATGCCAAACTTTTCCAGTTTGAGATTGAACTTGCCGGCTGGTTTTTCCCACGAGATCTTGTCAGCAAAACGAGTCAATTCGGCATAACCGAGTGCAATCGATTCGAGCGCTCTGTCTGCTGCGTGCGGACCGCTAGCCTGAAAACTCATCAAATAGGACTGCCCTGTCGTGTGCATGGTCGCGAAAGCGAGTTCAAAGAATGATGCTTTCAACTGTTGCAACGTTTCGACCAAAAGACCGGCGCGCGTCTTTGCATCCGTTGACTTCCACTTTTCATTTGCTTTCTGCGCAGCAGAGATATAAGACTCAACATTCGAGAAGACGGGGTAGCTGATCTTCAAAGCTTTGCCGGTGTATGGGCTCTCTTCGTCACTTTCCAACCAAGAGTCAGAACTCTGCTGCAGGCGGTCGAACTTACCGCCCAGTTGTGACTCGAACGCCGCTTTCTGCGCAGCTTCAGCGCCTTCGCCATAGTCAGCTGGTGATGGCATTTCCGGAAATGGAGTGTAGTGCTCACGCTTGTGAACCGCATCAATCGCTTCGTTGATGAGCGATTCGTACTTTTCAAAGGCGGAAGTACTGGTCTTGACAGGGGTAAAAATTTGCATGGCAAAACTCCATTAGAACAGCAATCAAAGCCAGTTGCCCCACGTGGCGGGTCTTTGGCTCACGCAAGCATTATTTTATGCGAAAACGCCCAAATTGGGGTTTCCTTTAGGCATTTCGCTAGGATTTAGGCGTTCGGACTCGCCGTGCGAGGCTTTTGACTACTTAAAGGCTGCAGCTCCAGCTTCGGCAACCGAGTGGTCTTGTTCGCCAGAACCACCGCTCACACCAACGGCGCCGACGATTTTCCCATCACGTTTCAGCGGAATGCCGCCGGCAAAAATCATGATTTTGCCATTGTTGGAAGTGTTCAAGCCATAGAAGTCAGCACCAGGTTGGCAGTATTGCGCAAGGTCTTTCGTTGCAATGTCGAATGCGCGCGAAGTAAATGCCTTTTTGATGGAAATATCAATACTTCCGAGCCACGCACCATCCATGCGCACATGTGCCACCAAATTGCCACCAGCATCAGCAACAGCAATGTTCATCGGCTGACCGATTGCTTCTGCTTTCTTTTCTGCGGCTTCAATAACTGCCTTTGCGTCTTTCAAGCTAACCATGGTGTCTCCTTAGTTTTGTGGTTGCAATTTTACTTTTGTGTTTGTGGAAAGTGATCTGGACTCAAGTGAGATGGATTCAAATGATCTGGCTTCAAGTTGTAGGGACGCATGGCGTCTGCCTGCGCTAAACTCCGCATTCATCTACGACAAACTTCTGTTCATGCACTTCGACAGTATCTCCGGCGCGCAGCTTTTTCTTCCGACGTGTATCGACTTCGCCATTCACTTTGACTTCGCCGGATTGAATAAGGTGCTTTGCCTCCCCGCCGGATTGGGTGACACCCTTCAACTTGAGAAATTGATCTAGTTGAATAACAACAGGGTTTTGTTCATCGCTCATGTGTTTCCCCAATGCGTTATCGAAATTGGTTGCCGTATCTTAGCGCCAAACATGCGCAGATAACAACCGCACTTAGTGAAGCACTTTTCTGGCAAGACCTGCCCAACCTAAATATAGCCAAAGGCTTGCAAACTCGGACAGATCGACCACTCACGTACTTCGCACGGACGCCGGACTAAGGTTGCATTGTTCGAGGGACCCCACCCTTCACACCACCGTTAATTACCATCTTGAAACAGCGCCCTTCCCTGTTTCAAAGGAGGACTTACTATGACAGCTCGCTCCGAAAGTTATCACGCCCAAGGCGATACCTTCAGTAATCCGTCAGCAGAAATCACACGCAACCCAGCTGGACTAGCGGGTGTTAGGAACGAAGCATGGGGACAACACATTAACAAGATGCAAGCCCTAGAACACATCAATAAGCTCCCGGGCGTCGAAAGCATTCCCAAAACTTCGGAAATTGATGGAAAAACCGCATATGGTCTAAGTTTACAAGCCGACAATGCTCCCATAGAGCTGGATTTCAGCACAAACATCTACGGAAACGACGTTACTGGTTCAGGTGGCCCTGCTGTCCATATGACAGAAAGTGGGACTATCCTTCCTGAAGGATTTGGTCCGAAGCCTATCGATGATAACGCTCCTGCGAGGGTAGCACCTTCGGATTCGACAGATAATCCACAACCTCACACCGGTCAAATATTTAGACCGACGTCTCGACCAGAGGGCTAACTTGCGCACACTAACGCAGAGCGGTGAACTAACAGAGTACACAGCACAAGGCATTGTATAACGCTGCTAGGAAGCAACTAACCAGCGTTATATAATGTCGGAGTCTCCAAACTGTGAATTATATGCCCAAGCTATTATTGGCAGATGACGATGTTGAATTAGTGAACGCGCTGAACAAGCTCCTGACCAGCCAGGGCTATGTCGTGGAAACAGCTAACTGTGGGCGCGACGCGCAGCAGCTGCTCGAAACCTTCAACTTTGAGGTCATAATTCTCGATTGGCAACTCGGTGACATGGAAGGCGTCGAAGTGTGCAAACAGTTTCGACGCAATGGTGGCACCACACCAATAATCATGCTCACTGGTCTATCAGACGTTGAGCGCCGTGTTGAGGGATTGGAATCCGGTGCAGATGATTACCTATGCAAACCATTTGAGCCCCGCGAATTAATCGCACGTTTGAACAGCCTTTTGCGCAGACCGTCATTCCTTGTGTCCTCAAAACTTGAGGCGCAAGGAGTCTCACTCGAGGTCGAGACTCGCACAGTATCAGATGGCAAGCAAACAGTGAAACTCACCCAGAGAGAAGCAGCTCTGTTTGAGTTTTTGCTGAGACATCAAAATCGCAACTTTTCGTCTGCATTTATTCGCGACAGCGTTTGGCCTTTGGACAGCGAAGGCTCTGACGACACAGTGCGCACCTGCATGAGGACACTCAGGCAGAAACTCGACAAACTCGGCAAGAGAGACCTGATCAAGACCGATCTAAAATCAGGCTACACGATCGAATCTTGAAGCCTGTTTCACTTCGGAATGGTGAACCAGAATACACTACCATTACCACCTTGATTTTTCGTCTCTAACTCAGAGCCAACGTTGGCCGAAACACCAATTGCACCACCGTGTGCGTCAATGATCATCTTGCAAATTGCTAGACCGAGTCCAGTGCCTTGATGCCTGGTTGTTGCAGTTTGTTGGAATGGCTCGAAGATTGCTACTCTCATGTCCTCAGGAACACCTGCTCCGAAATCTATGATTGAGAATCGAATATTGTCTCCTTCTTCTTTCGCAGCGACCAATACGCTCGAGTGAGCAGGTGAAAACTTAATTGCATTCGACAGGAGGTTGACAATTACTTGAACCACCTTCTGCCTATCGCAAGTCACCAAAACTGTCTCTGCTCCATCGAGATGGCGCAACTCAATTTGGCGATCTCGAGCGAGAGCGGCGACCAATTCGAATGCTTCTGCAATGAGGGTTGCGGCGTTGTGGGACTCAACTTCCAGCGGCATTTGACCGGCGCTGAGCTTTTGGAAATCAAGCAGATCGTCGATAAACCCAATCAGTTTTTCCGCGCTTCTAATTGCCGACTCCGCTTCTTCTTTGAATTCGGAAGAAACACCGGCTTTGTCTTTAGTTAGCATTGTCAGCCCGCCCATGATCGAAGTTAGTGGACTGCGCAAATCATGGCTGATCATATTCATGAAATCCTGCTTCATGCGAGCCAACTCGTTTTCTTTGGTCACATCATGCGCAACGCAAAAGAGAGTCCCTTCCAGATCGGACCACAGACATGACCATCGAGTTTCAACCGACGTCCCATCAGCCTTGCGCAAAGTCAAACCGGCGCTTTGGAAATCATTCGAACTGATTGAGTTTCTAATCAACTCATCTGCTGCAAAGCTATCCTCCAAAATTGTCAGTTCACTAAGTTTGGTGCCAATGAGTTCAGAAGGTTTCAACGAAAGCATTCTCATTGCCATTGGATTGACTGTCAAAAAAGTGCCTGTTTCATCAAGCGAACAGATCAGGTCAGCGGCTTTCTCAATCAAACCCAGCTCGCGGTCATGTGCTTTTTCTACTTCATTTGCGACAGAATGTATAAGGCGATCCAACGTACCAAGTTCGTCCTTACTGGTACTGGCAGGCAACAGCGGTTGCTTCTCTGAAAGCAACTTCAAGTTGTGAGAGATTCGATTTATCGGCAATTTGATCCGGGATGCAAAAAACACGGTCATTGCAATTGACGACAACACATTCACAGCGATAAAAATGAAAATCCAATCCTGTACTTTTTTCCGATCATCTGAGGAAAGTCCGAAAATCTGCAGGCGTTTTTTTTGCTCTGTTTCGATTATCGCGGACAGGTCGTCACCCACCTGAAAGAACTTATCCGACACAGTTCCAATTGTCTTCAATCTCTCATCCGAATTTTCAGCGACTTTCAATTGTCGAAACACTTGCTCGGCAACTCCGGTCATGCTACCGATCGACGCTCTTGCCTTGTTTGTTTGAGCAATATACTCAGCATCAGGATTAGGCTCATCGAGTTTACTAACTGTATCTTTCTCGATTTCCTTTATCTGTCGAAGCACTTCTGGAAGCTCCACGTTGTTGCGAGTGGAAACCATCAGCCATGCGAACTCGAATCCACTGACGATACAATCATTGACCCGACATACACGATTTCTGGATTCCCTTGCACGCATCGCCTCATGTTGAACCGACCACAACACTGTGAGCATTCCGCACAGAAGTAGGAATTGCAAAACTACTGGTACAGCTACCAGCATCAGCCCGAAAGAATTGATCTTTAGATACTTCACTGCATTCTCCAATCAATCCACGAACTCTTTCATACGTATCCAGAAAGTCGACCCCTTTCCCATTTCGCTCTCAACACCGACTTCTCCATCGTGAGCCTTCATGATCGACTTGACGATTGCCAGACCTAGCCCGGTGCCTTTCACGATAGAGGAAGCGGGAGACGGACCCTGCTTATATTTTTCAAAAAGTCCGGCTTGAGATTCAATCGAAATACCAGGACCTTGATCCGAAACAGCAATCTCAACCTGGTCGCCTTTTCGAAGTATCTCAACGCGCACTTTGCCATCACGCGGCGAGAGCGAAATGGGAAAGGGGTCGACTTTCTGGATACGTATGAAAGAGTTCATGGCTGATCA
>JYMV01023376.1_pt1 | contig 15606 bp, 16 predicted proteins | sample 338911 | NCBI WGS metagenome assembly JYMV01 (sample SAMN03354496, study PRJNA234377) | hydrothermal vent metagenome | biome: Deep sea; feature: Hydrothermal plumes at the Eastern Lau Spreading Center, Western Pacific Ocean; material: Seawater | place: Tonga | collected 2009 | depth 2000 m m
CGGGCACCGGATAACGGGTTAATTTTCGATAAAACCAGATTGACTCGGGCGCCTGTGCTGGGTGGCGCGATGTACCAACACCCGATCTCGCCAGCGGCGGTACTGCATCGTTTGTCCAGGTATTACGATCCGTATCATGACAGGACTCGTAAGGTGCTCGATGCTACGCACCGGCGATTCGGGCACTTTATTCACGTTAACTGTCACTCGATGGCTAGCCGGGCCGGCCCCTTTACTGCGGATAATGAGGAGCCGATGCGACCTGATTTTGTTATTGGTGATCGGGACGGTACGACTTGTGCGCAGAGCGTGACGCGTTTGTTAGAACATATCCTAAAACGAGAGGGTTACAGTGTGTCAGTAAATGATCCCTATAAGGGCGTGGAACTGGTGCGGGCCTATAGCGATCCGAAGCTGGGGCGACATTCGGTCCAGCTCGAGGTGAATCGGGCCTTGTACATGAATGAAAAAACCAGGGAGCCTATTGCACAGTTTAGCGAACTACAGCGCCTTCTGGGTCAAGCGATGAGTGGGTTGCTTGAGTGGAATGCGCCAAGCAGCAAAGCGTTCTAAATAGTAGTCCGCTGAATGCAGAAAAGCCCGTAAAATCGACGAGTTGTCCATGTTCGTTGCTGGAATCTGATCGGTTTTATAAATTGTGTTACCTTCTCTTCCGGAGGTGTAAGTTTTGCTGTCAGAACATATTCAAAAGGAGGAGGCACTCATGAATCGATCAATTCAATACGGTCTTGGTCTCGTTGGTGGTATCGCCGCGCTGTTTGCTGTTAGTAGTGCGGTTCTTGCTGCCGAATTTAAATTTGATTTAGCCAATGAGTACCAGGCCAGTTCCTTGCCTGGACAAACCGATGCTGATTTTGCTAAAGCAGTAACGGTTACCAGTGGCGGACGGATTGAAGTCACAAACCATCCAGGTGGGGGGCTCGGTTTTAAATCACGCCAGCACTTTGAGGCAGTGATGGATGGAGCCATACCCATCGCAAGTACTCCCTTCTCTTCACTAGAGAAAATCGAACCCATCTTCGATCTGCAGAGTTTGCCGTTCATCACGACCACAGTGAATGAGACGGAAGCAATGTTTATTGTGGCGAAACCTTATTATGAGAAGGCTTTTAATAAGCACAATCAAACACTGCTGTACGGTGCGCCGTGGACGCCGCAAGGAATCTGGGAGCAGATTAAGATTCGTAAGCCTGAGGACTTGAAAGGCCTAAAGATTCGGACTTATAACGCGCAAGGTGCTGAAGTTCTGAAGAATGCCGGTGCTTCACCTATTCAGTTGAGTTGGGCCGATGTCATTCCAGCGCTCAGCAACGGTACCATTACCGGTGTATTGACCTCTGATGAAGGTGGGGTTAACTCAAAGTTCTGGGAATTAGGGTGCAAATATTTCAATTCCATCGGTTTTGCGATGGGCATCAATGCGGTCGCTATGAATCTTGACGTCTACAACGCTTTGCCCGTTGAGATGAAGATTGCCTTGCGGGTTGCTGCTGACCGTGCGGAGCAGGCCGCATGGCGGCGCGCGCGATCCCGTGTATCCGCTAACAAAGAGACGCTGAAGTCGGTGGGAGCGGAATATGTTGAGGACGTTCCGGCATCCGTGATCGATCACATCAAGATAGCTGCGGCGCCATTAAAGAAGGCTTGGATAAAGAATATGGGCGCAGACGAGGCAGCAACAATCATGGCAAAATTTGATGCATTCATGAAGGCCAACTACGGCGGTTAAAGTAACCTACGTTCTCGGTTTCGACTGAGTAATGAAAACGAACCGGCCCGGCCCCTAACATCCGCGTTAGGGGCTGGAATCGTATTAGCTGGTATAGCGCATGAAAATGTTTCAGGATATTGTTTTCTTTATCTCCCGGACGGCGGCAGTCCTGGCGGGCGTGATCATTGTCTATATGGTTTGCCACATATTGCTGGAAATTTTCGTGCGGAGTGCTTTTGCTACCTCTACATTTTCTTTGGATGAGTTGATTGGGTACAGTGTGGCTGCTTGCGCTTACCTTGGCCTGGGTTACACCCTTGAGAAGGGTGGATTGATTCGAGTCAATCTGGTTTTATCGAAAATTAACCCGTTATCCGGTGCCCGAAAAATCATCGAAGTGCTGTGCTGCATCGGTACTTTGATCGCTATGGGACTGCCGCTGTGGTATTTCGGGCGTAGCGTAATCGTGAAGTATGGCAGCGGATACACCAGCGGCACCATGTTTAATGCGCCGCAGTGGATTCCCGAGGGGGTTCTTCTGGTGGGCCTCATTATCTTTTGGATCCAATTATTGGCTTACCTCTTCAGAGTGTTAGGAAATCAAGTTGATTTGGATGCCTCTCGTGCCGCTAATCTTGGAATCGAGTGACATCACCAGGGTCTATTAAGACCAAGTTAATTCGATGACAGAGCTTATTTCTAGTCACCCGCTGATAGTCGCCATTTTGGTGTTAGGAATTATGTTTCTATTCCTCGGTATGGGGATCTGGGTGTTTGCAGCATTAACTCTGGTTAGTCTGGTCGGACTAGTTGTCTTCTTGGATATGCCGATCCATCGACTGGGTGTCATCGTCAAAGGTACGATGTGGAGAACCGCCAATACGTGGGAATTGGCTGCCATACCGATTTTCGTATGGATGGGTGAGTTAATTTTTAGAACGGATATATCCGAGCGTCTTTTTAAGGGACTGGAACCGTGGGTTGATCTAATTCCTGGACGGTTATTCCATACCAACATTGCCGGTTGCACGCTCTTTGCGGCGGTCAGTGGCTCTAGCGTAGCAACGACGGCAACGATTGGTCGAATTACAACAAAGGCTTTAAAAGAGCGGGGCTATAACGAATGGTTGTCCGTTGGGTCGCTAGCGGGTGCAGGAAGTTTGGGTTTAATGATCCCCCCGTCGATCGTGATGATCATTTATGGAGTGCTCGCGGAAGTATCTATTGCTCGATTGTTCGCGGCGGGTCTCTTCCCCGGGTTACTCGCCGCGGGTCTTTACTCTGCGTTTATAGCGTTACGCTGTTCCATTAACCCAGACCTGGTTCCAAAACGGGCAGACGTGCGATACACCAACGGTGATCGACTGCGGGGCCTTGTTCTGATGCTCCCTATATTGGTGCTCATTCCACTGGTGCTCGGAGGTATTTACAGCGGATTGGCAACGCCTTCGGAAGCAGCCGCCTTAGGACTAACGGGAACATTAATTATCACCATTGTTTTGAGACAATTGACTTGGAAGGTTTTGGTGGAATCGTTGGGTGGCGCGGTCCGTATTACCTGCATGGCCTTATCTATTCTTGTGGCCGCGGGGATCTTGTCTTCGGCTATGGGCTTTCTTCACATCCCACAAGAAATCTCGAAGCTAATAGTCAGCCTGGAGCTTGGACCCTATGGTTTGATTTTAATTATTGGTATTTTTTACCTGGTTTTAGGTTTATTTATGGAGGGTTTATCGATTTGCGTGATGAGCCTTCCCATCACATTACCTTTAATTATTGGGGCCGGTTACGACCCTATCTGGTTCGGGATCTTTTTGGTAATAACCGTCGAGTTGGCACAAGTGACTCCTCCTGTGGGCTTTAATCTGTTTGTTCTGCAGGCCTTATCCGGCCAACCCATCGAGAAAGTCGCGATCGCGGCCTTCCCCTTTTTCTTACTCTTGGCATCTACGGCGGTGCTGTTGGTTTTCTTTCCACAGATCGCGCTATGGTTGCCTGATCAATTGTATTGAGTGGCGATTCAATCGGTGTCAGTTCGTGCCGACAAAAATTACCGACGAAGCGCATCGTGGCGTTCTAATGCCCATGCTGCGACTATAAGTCGCGGTTGGGTCAAGAGGTGAGACGGTTAGCCTATATGCTTCAGACCATGGAGTCAGCTTCAGTTTCGATTTGGAGTGCATCGTTAAACCGATTGAAGAATCCACACAAAGCGATTCGCAGCACGAGCTCAACAATTTGTTCTTCAGTAAAATGTTGCCGCAGGTCATCGAACATTTGATCTCGAATCTGGCCCGGTGTTTGGGTTACCTGTACCGAAAAGTCGCGCACCAATCGATCGATCGGGTCGAGGCCGGGACAGTCGATCTCGAGAATCGCCGCCACCGTGTCAGACGATAAACCTTCGGCGATCAGTCGGGGGTCATGATGGGTGACGCAGTAGTCACATTGGTTAAGGCGTGACACCACCACCAGTGCGATCTCTAAATAACGCGCTGGCAAGACGTTGTCGTCCTTTAACTCCAACAGCAGACCCATGATGTGTTTGAGCGCGGGTGGCCGCTGGGCAAATATACTCACTTGATTCGCAAACGGTCCGTAATCCGCAGAATAACGTGCATAAACAGGTTTCACGTCTTCGGGGACTTCGTTAATGGGTATGTCTCGAACCCGTGCCATCTGTTATCTCTCCATTAAGTTCGGTGTTCTTTTGTCTGCCTCAAAGAAGCTATCGAGGTGACAGCGCCGCCGCTTCAAGCGCCTCGTAGTCGATCGCGGGCTCTTCAAGCATTTTAATCACGTGATAATTTCGAGTTTTGATCAGTAACGTGAGTGCTTCGTTGTAGGGAAAGCGCAGGCCCAGTGAAGCTGCCTCTCTGACTGCGGCTCCATTGAGGGAGTCAATTTCAGTTTCTAGGCCATTCTCCATATGTTGGAGCATTGAGGGTTTGTTGAATAACCTGCCGCTGAATCCATCAATAGTTGCCCGCAAATCGGAATCGGTCGGTTCAATCTTCTTTGCTTGGAGAAGCTGAAAGATTTCATCCAAGATAAAGGATTGGAACTGTCGCCCAGTCGGCGACAGTCCGATCTCACCGGTGCGACAACCCGTTAATGCACAGATCGGGTTAACTGCGCAGTTGAGTACGAATTTTGTCCAGATAACAGCATCTATACTGTCCGTGAGCTCAACCGAAAAACCGGCATTGTTAAGCACGGAAACGAGTTGACGCGCGCGCGTTGACGACTCGCCATTAAGTTCACCAATCCAAGTTGTATTGGCATTGGTATGAACCGAATGACCGGGTTCCTGAATTCGGGCACTGTGGTAACTGATGCCGCCCAGGACTCGATCATGGCCCAACATTTGCTGCAGAGTTTCAACGTTGCCTATGCCGTTTTGAAACGTGATGGCAAAGCCCGACGATTTAAGAATTTGCTGTGCCTGTGCGCCAGCGGCACGGGTATTGTTCGTATCGGTATGGACGAAAACGATATCTACGGGGTCGAGATCGGCAGCGTTTGAGCTGATAGTAAATGGCATCTCGTGGTCGCCATCAATGCCGCTCATGCGCAGCCCCTGCCTTTGGATATTGGCAATCGCGATTTCGTTCTTTTCCACCAAGCAAACGTTAACGCCGCTCAGGGCGAGACGCATACCATAGAGCGTCCCCATCGCACCCGCGCCAATGATGCAGACTTTCACAGAGCCCCTCAGTTAGTCTTTTTAAAGGCAAACATTTTGGTGGCGTCGGCGCCTGGGTCATCGGCGACAAACTCCCGCCACTGTTGCACGACGAATTCCCCGAGGCGATGAGGTGCCTCAGCGTTGGTGCAACCATCAAGATACAGTTCAATATCCTTCAGCATAAGGGTGTTGGAAAATCCCGCATTGAACAAACCTGTCGCGACCTGCTGTGGAAATTTGTCGCGTGTTGCCGAATTAATCCCGGTCGAGACATTAATGACGTCACACATTCGACGGATCTCAAGTCCTTGACTGATACCATACAGAATCGCTTCTGTACTGGCGGACAACGCGGTTGCCGAAAGAAAGTTATTGAGGATTTTCATCACCTGAGCCTGACCGCAACGTTCGCCGATGTAAAATTGATTGGCAGTAAACGCCTCAAAATGCGGAAGTGATGCCTCATAAAACTCGGCAGGTCCTGCACACATCACCGCCAGAGTGCCGGCTTTGGCTCCGCGAACCCCACCCGAAACGGGACTATCCATATAGGTTATATTGGTTCCAGCGAGGAATTGTGCAATGCGCTCACAGCCCTTTGGACCGATCGTTGAAGTATCGATAATCTCTAGATGACGGTCCCCAGGAATGCGACTCAGTTCCTCAGTCACTCCGAGGACGGCGGCATAATCAGGCAGACTAAACAGCAGGCGCGCAGTCTTACTGGCAAGCTCACTCAGATTGCCACAATAATCCAGTGCCACATTCGGTGACCGACGAGTGGAGTCAATATCATAGGCCGTTACGGCAAAGCCGCCGGTGGCCAGATTTTCAGCAATTGGCAGGCCCATATTGCCCAAGCCAACCACTCCAATCGTGTAGTCATTCATGGGATCTTGTCCGGAGTGAGGTGAATCGGTAAGTTAAACGCTCTATTCGCTGTTTCCGACAAGGCCAATTAGATCGAAGGAGAAACCCAGTAATGAGTGAGTGCGACGTGTACGAAGTATACGCTGTCTGTTACGCAGTGCGACGAGATCGCATGCGGTGGGAAAATTACATTGCCAGTGGATTAACCGACCCTGTTCATGATCAGCTCGAACCTCTTGCATACTTTGTCTGGGCACTGCGCAATGACGAGCGCACCATCGTGGTCGATACGGGGTTTGATGCGGCAGAGGCAGAACGGCGGCACGAGGCATCGGGTAAGGTTTGGACATGTGACTATGGTAGATCCCCAGCCGAGGGGCTGAAAATGATTGGTATCGACTCGCGTGAGGTTAACGATGTGATTGTGACTCATCTGCATTACGATCATGCGGGCACGCTCTACGATTTTCCAAAGGCACAGTTTCACTTGCAAGAAGCAGAGGTTCAGTATGCAACCGGGCCTCACATGATGCAGAGTTTTCTTTCTAGTGCCTATACGGTGGATCACGTAGTGGAAGTCGTCCGGAATGTTTTTCAAAGGCGAGTGGTGTTTCATCAGGGTGATGACAGCGTGGCTCCAGGTGTCACCGTTCATCACATTGGTGGCCACACCATGGGTATTCAATGTGTACGGGTGAAGACTCAGTCCGGCTGGCTGGTTTTGGCAAGCGATGTCAGCCATTTTTATGGCAACTTCGAAGATCGTGCGCCCTTTCCAATCGTCTATAACGTCGCGGATATGTTACGGGGTTTCGAGCGGCTCGAAGCGCTGGCAGGTCCTGGCGGGCGAATTATTCCCGGCCATGATCCGTTGGTGCTAACGCGATATCCCGCTTGGTCAAGCGCGACAGAGGACATCGTCGTTCGCCTGGATGTTGATCAGAAAATGAAATAACGTCGGTTATCCCAAAGTGGAAGGACAATGCATGGCAATTCAACTTTTACTAGAGAATCATTTGGCTATCGTTACGCTGGAACGGCCTGAGGCACTTAATGCCCTGTCGTTCGACATCATGCGGGAGTTAAATGGAGTTCTGGACAGGATCGAAGCATCCGAAGCCCGTGCGCTGGTGATCATTGGTTCCGGCGATAAGGCGTTCTCTGCCGGGGCGGATATCCTCGAGCTTCGTGATCGATCTATATCTGAGCAACAACGCAGTACGTTATTTGGGCAGGGTGTCATGTCCCGTTTAGAGGCGTTGAGCATTCCGTCACTGGCAATGATCAATGGCTATGCCTTCGGCGGGGGATTAGAGCTTGCCCTGTCGTGCACGTTTCGATTGGCGAGCGCTGATGCAAAAATGGGCCTGCCGGAAATCAAACTGGGATTGATTCCGGGCTACGGTGGCACGCAACGTCTTCCGAGACTGATAGGGCAAGGGCGTGCGATGGATTTGATTTTGAGTGGGCGAACTGTTGCGGCAGAAGAGGCGGAACGCATTGGTCTGGTTCATCGAGTGGTGAACGGTGATTTAATGGAAAGTGCACGTGCTTTTCTTAAGCCTCTGTTGAATTACAGTCAATTGGTGTCCGGCTTCGCTCGCTCCGCTGTGATGCGTGCGCTGGATCAACCGCTGGCTGAAGGATTAAAGATAGAAGCTGATCTGTCCACCTTGGCATTCCAGACCCGTGACGCGGATGAGGGTATGGCTGCATTTATCGAAAAGCGCCCGCCGAGATTCATAGATGCTTAAGCTGCGCGGCATCGTTACCGGCGCGAGCCGTGGGATCGGAGCTGCCATCGCAATAGAACTGGATCGTCGAGGTTACGAGGTCTATGGACTCTCCCGTAGTGGGCGAAGCTCGGCTGGGACCGGCATAGTGTGCGATATGACCGACGAAGGCGTTGTCCGTGATACTTTCGGGCGCATCACAGATGACGGCCCGGTCACCGTGCTAGTCAACAATGCCGGATTTCATGTGTCCGCTCGAAGTTCATCGTTAAGCGTTGCTGATTACACAGCGGTAATGGCATTAAACGCAACCGCTGTCATGGTCGCCTGTCGTGAGATATATCCTTCTATGAAAGGCGGTGGTGGAGGAATGATTGTCAATATCGGATCTTTCTTCGATAAATTGGGGGTTCCAGGTAATCTCGCCTACTGTTCATCTAAGGCGGCGGTTGGAGCCATGACTCGATGTCTGGCAGTGGAATGGGCCTCTGTTGGCATTCGACTCGTCAACATCGCTCCCGGTTATATAGAGACCGACTTGAGCACTGCTTTTCTGGCGGATCCGCAGGCAAGGGATTGGTTGGCCGGGCGTATTCCCTTGGGTCGGCCCGGTACGTCGAAAGAGGTGGCAACGGCGGTAGGAATGGTCATTGAAACCGGAGGCGCTTTGATGACTGGAGAAACTGTTTATCTCGATGGTGGGCAAGCGATTAATCAATAAGTCTGGGCAGGAACAATATGAGGCAAGGGCCATTGGAGGGAGCATGACATCGGATCGCCGTGTTGCCGTGGTGACGGGTGGAGCTAGCGGAATCGGGGAGGGTTGCGTTCGAAAAATGGCCAGTGAGGGCTATCACGTCGTGGTTGCTGATCGTGACATTGAAAACGCACGGGCGCTGGTGGAAGAGTTAACGACGGTTGGCCAGTGGGCATCGATGGAGCCCATCGACGTTGCTGACTCAACGTCGGTCGATGAGTGTGCGTCGATCGTTCAGGGTAACCATGGTCGGCTTGACGTGTTGGTCACCGCGGCGGGCATTCTCGAAAGCAGCGCGAATCTGCTGGACATGGATCTTGAAGCCCATGACCACGTGTGGCGAATCAATTATCATGGAACCATTCACTGTGTCCGCTCTTTTGGAAAACTAATGCGTGCGGCGTTGCACGGAGCCATTGTAACCGTCGGTTCGACGACTAGTTTTGTTGCATTTCCGCTGCCGGCTTACTGCCCTGGAAAAACTGCGATACGTCGCTTGACCGAAATACTGGCAGTAGAACTGGGACGCTTTGGCGTTCGAGTTAACGGCGTCGCGCCGACCTATGTGATCACGCCGGCGATGCAGGCCAAGATCGATGCGGGTGAACGAGATCCAGAAGTGCTGCGAAACTCAGGGGCGCTCAATATGCTGGTTGAACCTCGCCATATCGCAGATGCGGTCGCATTTTTGTGTTCAGACGCCGCGAGCGCTATCACCGGGGTCATGTTACCCGTCGACGCGGGCTTTAATGCCGCTATTCCCTACAGGACATACGCAGGGGGGGTGCCGTGGAAGGAATGAACTCACAAACCGGGGTGTTGGCGCTATGGAATGATTGTGCGGCAGGCCACGAGGAGTTATACGATCAGTGGTATCACGGCGAACATTTTTTTGATCGAGTCAGTATCAAGGGTTTCCGAGTGGGGCGCCGTCATGAATCATTAGGCGGGCATCCACGGTTTTTTACCTACTATGAAACCGAATCTGCTGCGGTATTGTTTTCATCGGCCTATCAAGCGCAGCTAGATCAACCGTCTCCGTTGACCAAAGAAGTCATGGCCGGTGTGTTTATCAATGTCACTCGAACGGTCTGTGCCTGTGTTCAACGCTCTGGTCGAGAACGAGGTGGATTTGTCGTCACAATGAGTACTCGAGAGCACGGCAGAGAGGATGAACTTAAAACAACCGCGCTGTTATTCGCCGATGTCTCTGGGGTGGTAAGAACGGAAGTGTGGGTACCGGTTATAGACTCAGGACAGTCACACACCGAGCCTCGACAAGAAGAGCAGATTCGGGGTCAAGATCAAACGATAGCGTCGTGTTTGGTGCTTCATTTGACGCGTGAAGACTCTGCGAGGAGAGTCATCGACCAACTGGCGACTGAAACAGATGCCGATTGGGATATTGGTGTTTACCGTCTGCTGAGCGAGCTTCGCCATGAGGATTGTCGGTGAACAGTGTGTTCAAAAGTTTCTGTGTTGTTGTGGTATGCACGGTGCACATCAGTTGTGGAGAGAAATATGATCGCTAACCCTTATGAAAGTATCAGCGCTCAAGCGGAAAAAATGCTTCGCCAAGAGCTAACATCGAGTGAGCTAGTCGAGCAGTGTTGCGAGCGCATTGAGGCGTTGGATTCGCGGCTGGGTGCGTTCCAGTTATTGTGCCTTGAGCGTGCTCGGGTAGCGGGGCAGGCGGTCGATCAGGCAATTGAAAGCGGCCACAGAATCGGGCCCTTTCATGGAATCCCTTTCGCGTTAAAGGACATCATTGATGTCGACGGTCTGGTCACCACCGCTGGTTGTCAGTTGCGCAAAACACACATCGCTCGCCAGAGTGCGACTATCGCTCGGCGACTCCTTGCCGCTGGCGGTGTTTTTCTTGGTAAAACGAAAACCGTGGAATTCGCCTTCGGGGGCTGGGGAACTAACCAGCAAATGGGAACCCCATGGAACCCGTGGGATGTGAACCGGCAGCGCACCCCGGGGGGCTCATCTAGTGGATCCGGAGTTGCGGTGTCTGCAGGACTAGCCGGCTGTGCCGTGGGTACCGATACCGGTGGGTCAGTTCGACTGCCAGCGGCAATGTGTGGCATCGTGGGTCTGAAGGTCTCGCAGGGCGTATTGCCCCTGGATGGTATCGTCCCGTTGTCACATACCCTCGATACGCCCGGACCCATGGCTCGCTGGGTCAGTGACGTCGCCTTAATGTATGAGACTTTATTGGGTCGAAACCCGGCGGCCATTGACCAGGATCGCAAAGAAGACAGGGGGCTTTGGTATGAACTGAAACGAGGCATCGAGGGTATGTTGTTGGGTGAATTATCGTCGGCTGAACGCGAAGGCGTTGAGGCTGACGTCCTGATGCTGTATGACAATGCCCTCGAGTTGCTGCGTCAACACGGTGCACGGATTGAAGTGTTTCAACCATCACAATCTTTCGATGACTTAAAACACGCCTCGGGGGTCATCATGGCAGCTGAAGGGTACTATCACCACGGCGCCCTTTATGGGGACGAAGCCGCGCTCCTTGATGAGGATGTGCGCCCGCGAATGTTGGCGGGGGCCAGCATCAGCGCTAGTGAATATATCGACGCGTTGTGTCAAAGAAAAAAAGACCAAGCCGTTTTGGGAAAACAGGTGGCGCGTTTTGATGCGATCGTTACACCGACTACGCCAACTACCGCCCGGCCGATACAGGGGTTAGACCAAAGCGTTACCCCTGCCTACTTCACACGGGCTGCCAATTACCTTGATCTGTGTGGGCTATCCCTTCCCATGGGTCTTACCGCAGAGGGCCTGCCTGGCGGGTTACAAATTCTGAGCCCCGCATATCAAGAAGCCACCGTGCTTCGTATTGGCGCTGAGTACGAACGTCAGGGACCGCAAGCGGGCGCGCCTCCTTTGTGAGCACCGGGCTGAGCGTCATTTAGACACGAACCCCCCATCGACGGGTAAGGCCACGCCCGTGATGTAAGAAGCCTCATCTGATAGTAGGAACAATGCGGCGTTGGCGACCTCCTCTGCTGTGCCAACACGTTTCAAGGGGATATTCCCCTTCATCATTTCTAAATTCGTGTCTTTATCCGCATTTTGGTCGGGGCGTGCCATAAAGATATTTAACATTGGCGTGTCGATGGGCCCCGGACAAACACTATTTACTCGAATCCCATCGCTGGCAAGACGACCCGCCAGAGAGGCCATTAGCCCATTAACTCCCCATTTGGCGGCCGAATAAATCGGACTGAACGGCGATCCAATGAGTCCTGCGATGGATGCGGTAAATAAAATACTGCCTCCTCCGCGAGATTGCATCTCTGGAATCGCGGCACCTGTCGTTCGAAAGACCGATCGAAGGTTCAGGTCCATGGTGATCTCATAATCCGCCGCGTCGAGATTCTCAACTCGGGAATAGCCCGGATGACCCACATGATTCCAAAGAAGATCTAGGCCCCCATAATGTTGTACGGTATCCGTGACTATTCGAGCGCATTCCGCGTCATCAGTTAGATCGGCACAAATTCCAATCGCATCGAGTCCGGCGTCTGTGAGACCTTTAACGACGGTGTTAAGGTTTTTTTCGTCAATATCTACTGCCGCAACTTGGGCGCCCTCATGAGCAAATCGAGTAACGCCCGCGCGGCCCATACCGGATGCCGCGGCGGTAACCAATACGATTTTTTTGTTGAGCCGCATAATTAATTTTCTCCAATAGATCAGTAAATAGTCATGGGGATTGTGCCACCGCTGCACTTAGATGGATGAATCTGTGTCTCGCAGCGTGTTTCATCGAGTATAGGCGGTGTCAGCGGGACGTCCGGCCCACAGGCCTCGTTCGACCTCCGACAGTGTTTCGCCAAGGTCCGACAGATATTCTGGAATGGCCGTGGCGTTGTGCCGGTCCAGGAAGAGATGGATGGCTCGCGGTCGCGTGAGGTGCCCTGTGACCCATCCCCGGGCAAGCATCCCTTCGCTGACGGCCATGATGTCAACCTTCGCAGCGTTAAAGGCGACCAAGTAAGCGTCGGGGCTTCCTAACACGCTCAATCCTTGCAGCTGATTTATACCGCGTACCAGTTGGTCTCGGGCCGTCAGGATTTCCGACACGATTCCACGATAGCCCGACTGACCGAGGATCTGAATCATGGCCCATGCCGATGCCAGTCCTCCAGCCGATCGAGACCCCATCAATCCGGCAGTCGAATACTGACCACCAGGCCAATCATCAAAAGTGTAACGCTGGTGTTGTTCGTTCTTCCCATTCGCTAACAGCAATGCCGATGCACCCTTGTTGGCGTATCCCAGTTTGTGTAAATCAACCGATAATGACGTAACACCATCGATCGACAAATCAAATTGGGGGATTGTGTATCCCAGTTGTTGTGCGAATGGCAGAACGAATCCACCGTGACATGCATCTACGTGAAGCCATAGATCACTTTCCTTCGCAATAACCGCCAGTTCATCAACTCGATCCGTCACCCCAAATGGAAAAGAAGGGGCGGAAGCGGCCAAGAAGACAGTGTTAGGTCCGACTGATGCTTTGATTTGTTCGGGATCCGCCCGAAATATATGGCTCGACGCGAGGCGTATGGCATTCGCTCCCATCAGGTGGGCAGCTTTGTCAAAACCTGGATGAGCAGCTTCAGGAATAATCAGATCAAACGGGGCCTGTTTGCCGATGGACTTAGCGCGGTTAAGCGCTGACATCACTGCGAGCAACAAACTCTCAGTTCCGCCCCCGGTCAGGTTTCCGGTGCCGCTCGGCGGGGCCTTGAATAGTCCCAAAAGGGCGCTGATTATCTCTTGTTCGATCTGTACAAGCCCAGGAAAAACCCGTCCCGCATAAAGCACATTGTGGTTTTGGTATATGCCAGCGGCCTTATTGGAGGCACTAACAATTTCGTCACCGCCGAAATAACTTCCGCCAATGAACATCTTCTTTGCGTGCCATGGAGTGTCCTTTTCTACATATGAACGCAGCTCGCAAAGGACTTCATCGATGGTTTGACCTGAGTCCGGGAAAGTCATTCCTTTGTTTCCAAACTGTCGGTGTTGATCTCGACTTCCAGATCGAGAATCAGGAAGCTCCACGATTTACCGTGTCCATCGAGATTTAGCGATTCGTTTACCCCGCCTTCCAGCGCCTGGTCCATGACGACGTTAAGCCCATGGACTTTGGGCAATGGATAACAGCGCACGGCGCCTCGCACAAGATTGCCGAATTCAGATTTCAACCGTTTCGGTGTGAGCTCTCGAATCAGGGTCGAATAGTGTTTCGGTTCATAAACAAAAACCCCCACGTTGGAGCGATTGCCTTTGTCGCCAGCACGCGCGTGGGCGATGTGTCTAAGGCTAATTCGCGCCTTCATGCTTGGATAAACTCAACGGTCGTTTTAATCCTATCGCGCTCCAATAAGGCCGAGTACGTCAACACGCTCGGTGTGATGTGGCCTCGATAGCCTGCGCCGCCGGCGGGGCCACAGCACAGTAATGCTTCCATCTCCCACAAAACATTAGCCGCTTCTTCGGGATCCGGTGTTCGCAACGCACAGCGCAGGCGAATATCCTTTGAATCCGGACTAAATTTACCAGCGCTTGCATGTAATGAAGCCGCGCCAATCAGGTCTATTCGTCTTTCATTCACGCTCCCATGCACCTTATCCAGTCGCTGATTAATAACTTCTCCGGCCAGTTGCGCTCGGTTAAGAGCGCCGGGTCCGGCATACGAGACTTCGGCTTCGGCAAGGTGTCCTCCATCAAAAGCCACCGTCACTTTCAGTGTCTCCGTTCTCGCCCGACCTTTTGCGCCACAGACCATAACCCGGTTATCCCCTTGATCATTCAGTTCAACCATGGAGAAATCCGCGATCACGTCAGGCGTGATGTAGGCTGATGGGTCGTGAACTTCGTAGTACAGCTGTTCTTTCACTGTTTGGCTGTCGACTCGGCCACCCGTCGTCGGGAGTTTGGGGATCACCACTGAACCATCGCGTGAAATTTCTGCGATCGGGAAACCGACCCTGGCCAACTCGTCAACCTCTTTGAAACCGGGGTCTGCAAAGTACCCGCCCGTTACTTGAGCAGCACATTCCATCAGGTGGCCCGCGACCGTGCCATTGGCGAGTTGTTGCCAGTCATGATGGGTCCATCCGAAGTGGGCTTGCATTGGCGCGAGGAACAATGAGGGATCCGCCACGCGCCCGGTAATCACGACGTCAGCGCCCCTCATCAGCGCGGGGGTGATGCTTTGGGAACCCAGGTAGGCGTTAGCACCGATCATGGGTCGTCCGATTTGTGCAACTGTGCATTCGGGTTCGATGAGTTCTACATCCGGCGTAATCAGGTGGGTTACATCGTCCCCGAGAACTGCGGCAATGTTGAGATGTCCCAGTTGGCATTGGGCGGCAATCTCGCTGGTGCGTACAGCCGCGGCCAGCGGATCGGCTGCTCCCATGTTCGTTATAAGACAGGTATTGTGGTGGCTGCATAAGGGGAGTAAGTGGTTCATCCGCTTTACGAGCAGTGGGTTATAACCGGTTCCGTTAGCCAACTGCATGTCGCGATGCGCAAAGGCCAGAGTTCGTTCACCCAGACACTCAAAAATAATGGCATCGAGTGAGCCGTGTTCGACCAGTTCCATTGCAGGATCGAGTCGATCAGAAGAGAAGCCAGCGCCCGTTCCAATACGCAAAATGTCAGTGTGATTCGGCATGATGTTGGCAGCGGAATTAATAGAGTGCGAAGCCCGGAACCATCTTATCTGCTAGACTGTTTGCGAGTTGCGATCGGTCGACTTTTAAGGGAGGTCATGATCATGACTAGTGAG
>JYMV01016620.1_pt1 | contig 15602 bp, 9 predicted proteins | sample 338911 | NCBI WGS metagenome assembly JYMV01 (sample SAMN03354496, study PRJNA234377) | hydrothermal vent metagenome | biome: Deep sea; feature: Hydrothermal plumes at the Eastern Lau Spreading Center, Western Pacific Ocean; material: Seawater | place: Tonga | collected 2009 | depth 2000 m m
CAATGCGTGCTTTTGCCTTTTCTGTTGAGAATGATGGTTACCTAAAGAATAGAAATACTGCTCGTGTAAACGGGTTAAGCACCACAAATGATCCAAACGTTGGCGCATCGGAAGAAGAAGGCTTGCGTTTATCATTTGCAGGTCCTGTAAACGATAGTCTGTCGGCTTATCTTTCACTCCGTTACAACGACTACGAGGGACCAAACAATGTCTGGATTCGTGATCTAGATAAAAATGACTTATCTTACTCCAATATAGTTGACACCACCCAAAACCCCCGTCACGAGCGTGAAACGGTTTCCGCAATGTTGGAGTTGACTTGGGAACTGGATGGAATGGATGTTACTTTTATTGCTTCTCATACAGACACTGAAAGCACTCGTTACACCGATCTAGACATCAGAGAGGAATACCTGCTTGATCTCATTCGGCCAGAGGATATGAAAGTTTCCACACAGGAAATTCGTTTTACCTCAACAGACTCAGGCCCAATGCAGTGGCTGGCGGGCATTTATTTCTCCAAGTTTGATGAAAAGATGATGTCGGATCTGATCTGGTTTGATGCCAGAGCGGTTGGCGACAATTTCTCAGGCCCTCTAGGTTGTGCATTAGGGATGCCTACCTGTTCAGGTGTTTGGGCGGGTGAGATAATACCGTTAAGCCAGGAGGAGCAAACCATTAATACTGATTTTGAATGGAGAAATCGTGACAAAGACCATGTTGCTGGTTTTGTTAATGTAACTTATGAAATGGACAATGATATAGAACTAGGTGTAGGACTGCGTGTTGATAGATGGAAGAATGCAAGCGCGAACCTTGCTTCTGGTCTAACCAGTAGCAAAAATAGTACAGAGATTTTACCTCGTTTGTCTGTCAGTAAGTTGCTGGAAGATGATTCCATGGTTTACTTTACTGCTGCTCAGGGATACGAGCCAGGTGGCTACAACTTGGCTAATTTTGCAAACGAATCAGGACTCCACGGCTTTGGTGCCGAAGAAGCAACCAGTCTTGAAATTGGATGGAAGGGCGCTTCCTCGGATGGCAGGTGGCTTGCAACAGTTGCTGCTTTCTTTATCGACTATGATAATCGACAAATTGAGTATCAGGCTGAAAGTCCACAGGGTGGTGTTATTGAAGGAATCGTCAACCTTGGTGATTCTGAACAGAAGGGCCTGGAAGCTAGTGTGACCATGGTACTCAATGACAACTTAAACCTTTCTCTTTCAGGTGGTTGGGTAGATGCAGAATGGAAGACTGGAGCTTCTGCCGCAGGAGTGGATCTTTCCGGTACAACTCCCCCAGTTGTACCTGATTTTGGAGCAAACTTAGTTCTTGATTATCAGACGCCAATTCCCAACGGGCGGGATTTTATAGCCGGTGTTCAGATCAGCCACAATGGTGAGTACGAAGGCTTGCAAGCCTGGGATCCGGTGACCAATCCAAGCTATGTGATTGTCAACGCCCAATTAGGAATAGTTGGTGACAATTGGGAACTGATGTTCAGTATGAAAAATTTGTTGGATGAAGATTACTACATGGATGTGCAACACTTCCCCAACTATCACTTGCTGGATGGTGGTGACAACGTTGTGATTGGTACCCTAGGACAACCCCGTTTATTTACTGTTAGTTACAGCTACTCTTTCTAGTATCGAATTGAAAAGATTGGAGTCTAGCTAGATTTTATAGTAAAAAGTTGTGAGATAGGCAACTGCGTAGTGAACTGAGCGTAAATTGCTCAGCTAGTTCACTGAGCCAACCTAAGTAGTGAAAAAATAAACTTTGTTAATAACCAACAATTTCACCAAATTGTAATAAAGTATTTTATGAACTGGAGAAAAAAATGAATGACATAACCAAAACTGCTCACAATGCCACAGGTCTTGAGGGGGTAGTTAAAATAGACGAACTCCCTTGGATAGATATAGGTGTTGGAGATAATGCCATTAAAGTTCTTAGGGTTTGTCCTGAAACTCAGCAACACACAATTTTAATAAAAGCCCCTGCTGGTCAAGTGAATCAAAGACATATCCATTCCGGACCAGCTGATTTCTATGTGATTGAAGGGGAAATTGAATACAGAGGTGGCACTATAAAGAAGGGGGATTGGGCTTACGAAGCTGCAGGTTCGTTACACGAAGCTACCTCACACCCTAAAGATACTCTATATCTAGCTAATATCTATGGGCCTGTAGTTTTCTTAAAGGAAGATGACAGCGTAGATTTTATCTTGGATTGGAGATCCTATAGAGATATGGACGCAGCCGCCAGAGAAGCTGCAGCAGAATAACAAATCCTTTTTAATTAAACTATCAGAGTCAATTCGGAATTAATTCTTTCTAAGGTTATATCAAATTGGAGGTATAATCCTCCCCATGTTTCGTGTCATTCTAGATTCAAGCTGCTTATACCTTTTCCCTGATTTTAATTGGACATGAAACTCCTATATCCATTAGCTAAAAGATACATTGCAGGACATGATTTTAGGTCTGCCCAATTTACTGCAAAAGAATTATCTGATAATGGTTTTGCACTTTCTTTTAATTATGTTGGTGAGTACAGTAAAACTCTTGACGAAGCCATTGCAGCTCGAAATCAATATTCTGAAATACTCAATTATTATCAAGATAAGAAGATAGATCTGTCTATCAAACTTTCACAAGTTGGGCTTTTGATCAGCCCAGAGGATTGTGAGGGTTTACTGCAACAGATTGTTGAAAAAGCACACAACTATGGGCATACCATTCGCTTCGATATGGAGCATTCTATAATAACTGACAAGACATTGGATTTGTGTTTGAAATTGAACCAAAAATATCCTGCTACCCTGGGCGTTGCTCTGCAAGCTAGACTCTTCAGAACCAAAGATGACATGAAGGAGCTCATGAACAACAATATTTCAGTTAGGCTGGTTAAGGGCGCATACATAGAGAAGGAGTCCATTGCACTCAAAAGTTATCAGGAAATACAAGAAAACTACTTGCAACTGATAGAACTGCTCGGAATAAATATGAACCGAAGATGTGCAGTGGCAACTCACGATGAAACCATCTTAAAAGATATATTATCAAAGCCAGATGCCGATCGTTTTGATTACGAGTTCATTTATGGAATCCGGCGTGATCTTCAGCAGTCATTTAAAGACCAAGGCCAAAAGGTGAGAATCTATCTGCCATTCGGTGAGAATTGGTTGCCTTATACCTGGAGGAGATTAAGAGAATTCAAAAACCTAACATTTGTAGTCCGAAGCATATTCAAAGAATGGTTCTAGAATTTTTACAACAAGGTTTTTATCTCTTTGGCATCTATGTTTAACTAGATCCATGATTACAACTTTTACAAGAAATATACATTTCACGATTACAATCTTCCTTGCGAGGCAAAGACTACGAAGCCACCATCCGGGTTACTTCTTATGGCATACCACATATCATGGCTGAGAATTGGGGCGATTTAGGTTTTGGTTATGGTTATCAATTTGCCAGTGATAATCTTTGTACATTTGCCAAACATGTCATCCGTGTGAATGGGCAGATGGCCAAACATTTTGGTAGGTCCAATGAGCATCTTGCCAATGACGCATTGCTTGGGTTTTTTGGGAGAACATCGATCATTCGCATGGGTTTGCTCCAAGTTGATAAACGAATGGCCAGTGTTTCAGAGGGTTATGCAGCCGGTTACAATCATTACCTTAAGAACATTCCTGCTGGCAGACACGAATCTTGTGTTGATGCCGAGTGGTTAAGGCCCATTGACCGCTTCGATGTTTTCAGAATGTCCATATACATTACCATGCTTGCTTCTTTCTCAGACCCCCGCATTGCCGATGCCGTGCTTGCCTTGGGAATGGACGAAACAAGCGACCGTTCAAAGTTGAGTTCTAAAAACTTTGAATTGTCAGAATCAATGGGCAGCAATTCCTATGCCCTGGGCAGTGAAGTCACGCAAACTGGCAAAGCCATGCTCTTGGGTAATCCGCATTACCCGTGGAGGGGACCCCGAAGATTCTATCAAGTCCACATGACAATCCCAGGCGAGATGAATGTTATGGGAATTACGATTCTTGGAAGTTCATTGATCAATATTGGTTTTACCGACAAACTTGCTTGGACACACACGGTATCAAATGCAAACCGATTCACCTTATACGAACTCGATTTGAGTGATCAGGATCGCGATGTCTATTTCTTTGACAGAAAAAGGCTCAGAATCCGGTCAATGCCGGTGACAGTGGAAGTCAAGGAAGACGATGGCACATTGACCAAAGAAACCATAAAACTCAATTTCAGTCGCTACGGTTTGCTTCTGGATGCGGGCATTCTACTCGACGATGAAAGCCTTACTGGATGGCCGAATAAAGATGGAAAAGTATTCGCAATACGTGATGTGGCCATGGAAAATACCAGAGTGGGCGATACCCTGGTTGGCATGTTGACAGCGAAGAGCTTTGATCAATTTGTCGATGCCATCAAAGATAATTTGGGATTAAGTTTTATTAACACGATCGCTGTTAATTCTAATGGCGAAGCTTTTTATGGAGACTATTCCACGGTTCCTTATCTTACCGATGAACAACTGTTGGATTGTCAACCGAGCGAGACCGGGCGAGCTCTCAATAGATCGTCTATTGATATTTTAAGAAACCCAGCTGGGATTCCGGTGTTGGCTGGAAATCGTCCAGAATGCGATTGGATTGTAGACCCAGCTTCTCCTCAAGAAGGACTGATACCGGGGGAGAAATTAGCATCAATCAGGACCAACCAATATGCCAGCAATAGCAACGACAGTTATTGGCTGGTCAACCTGGATAAACCATTGACGGGCTATTTGAAAGTTATGGGAGGGGAGGATTACCAGATCTCTCTGCGATCTCAACTTGCATTGCTGCAAATTAAACAACGCATAGACGGCAGTGATGGGATTGACGACAAGCCTCTATTTTCTCTTAAGAACTTGCAAGCGGTTGCTCTTTCTGCCCGCAATTTAGCCGGGGAGTGGTTCTTGGGGGATCTCTTGACCATGTGTCAAGAGTACCCAGATGATTTAACCGAAAAGGCCTCTCGAGCCTGCCAGGTACTGACTCAGTGGGACATGAAAACCAACATAGACAGCATTGGCAATCAGGTGTTTTATCTCTTCTGGCAAAAAGCACGAAAAATTGACAATCTTCACGTTCTCCCGTTTGACCCGGAAAAACCACTCGATACTCCAAGGGGACTGCGTATAGACGATCCAGGTACTCGCTTGGAATTGATTAAATCGCTGGATTATGCGGTGGATGTATTTGATGACAATCTCCTGCCGCTTAATGCCAAATGGGGAGACCTCCAGTACGAGATCAGGAACGGTAAAAAAATACCCCTTTTTGGTGGAGGTTTCGATGCTGGCAATTTCAGTGCGATGCGTGCCAAATTAACCAAAGGCGAGGGCTGGTCAGAAATACTTCACGGCAACAGCTACCTGCAAACAGTGACTTGGGATGACGATGGGGTGGTCGCTGAGGGAATATTGAGTTATTCACAATCCTCGGATCCCGCTAGTCCACATTATCAAGATCAAACTGAACTGTACTCAGAAAAAAAATGGGTCAAGCTGCCTTTTAGAGAAGAAGAAATCTTGGCAGATCCCAATTTGCAGATCATCAAAATTAAATCGAAGTAGACTGTATTGATTGATTTAAAGATTTATCGATACAGTTCTCTCAAAACTATTGGTTTAAGTATTGTATGAACAGATCCAAAGTAACAAATGTCCGTTGGCGAATTCTATTGATAGTCCTTTTACTTGGCTTCATCGCTTATGTATACAGAGCAAATCTTTCTGTTGTTGGAAAATTCATGATGGATGACTTAGGCATCTCTCAGATTGAGCTGGGTTGGCTGCTTTCTGCTTTTATCTGGGGTTACACAATCTTTCAATTTCCAGGCGGGCTATTTTCCCAACTCATAGGTCCTAGAAAAACCTTGGTCGTGGTTACTCTGGGCAGTTCTCTGATCACACTTCTGACTGGGTTGATTGTTTTTTCCTCTGCATCGCTGGTGCTCTTGATACCCTTAATCCTAGTCAGCCGCTTTCTTTTAGGGGCATTTCAAGGTCCACTATTTCCAGCCGTTGGCGGTGGTGTTATAGCAAGGTGGTTTCCGGTAGGTTCTTGGGCTCTCCCAAACGGAATGAGTTCCACTTCACTGGCTTTAGGGTCGGCTGCAACGCCGCCCCTCATAACCTTGATAGTTATCTATTTTGGGTGGAAATCATCGTTCTTTTTACTCTCAATCCTAGGCGTAATTGGCTCAGTTATTTGGTGGAAGTATGCAAGAGACTGGCCAAACGAACATCCTGATGTCAATGCAGAAGAACTCAAATTAACTGCCAACAATAATCTTGGTGACAATCAGATCACTTGGTCTTTGATTAAAAATGTTTTAACCAACACAAATGTATTGCTTTTGAGCCTCAGCTATTTATGCATGAATTATGTTTTTTATATCTTTTTTTCGTGGCTATTTATTTATTTAGTTAACGAGAGAAACTTCAGTATTCTAGAAGGAGGTTTTTTAGCCAGCCTGCCTTTTCTGATGGGAGCAATAGGTGCCACCGTGGGTGGCTATATGTGTGACCGTTTACAAAAAAAAGTGGGGCCTACATGGGGGCATAGAATACCGGTTATTCTTGGTTTAATACCATCGGGTGCTTGCTTGATATTTGGGTCCATCACCCAAAATCCTTACTTGGCAGTCGTATCACTAGCCCTTTGCTTTGGTTTTATTCAATTGACCGAGGGTCCATATTGGTCAACTATTGCCTTTGTCTCTCGCGAAAATGCTCAAGCGGGCGGAGGCGTTCTTAATACAGGAGGGAATCTCGGTGGAGTCATTGCAACACCTCTTATTCCAATACTTGTGGCCCAATTTGATTGGGTGATCGCATTATCATCCGGGGCTGTCTTTGCAGTGATGGGTTTGGTGTTTTTTATGTTTATTAATTTTAAGGAAAACATCAAAAACGGTGAAATGAGCAAATGACCGACTGGAACAACAGGTAGAAGCACATTATGATCATTAAAGATTATGCCAGTAAATGAGCGATATAAAATTCTATTCGAACCAGTAAAAATTGGTCCTGTCACCGCCAAGAATCGTTTTTACCAAGTTCCTCATGCCATGGGTGCGGGCAATGATATGCCCAACACAAGAGCAGCTCAAAGAGGTATAAAAGCTGAAGGTGGCTGGGGGGTTGTTAACACAGGCTATTGCTCTATTCATCCAAGTAGTGATGATCGTCCTTTGCCCTTTGCGAGACTCTGGTCTGATCGCGATATAGATTCACATGTTCCCATGGTTGAGGCTGTTCATGCTCACGATGCTCTTGCTGGTATTGAGTTTTTTCATGGAGGTGCCTACACACCTAACCGACATACTAGAATGACGCCAATATCACCATCAGGTATTCAAGAAAAGACCAGTGAAATAGAAACTATGAGTCTTCAGGCACCTAAGGTTATGGACAAAAAAGATATTAAAGATTTAAAACAATGGCATATAGATGCAACAAAAAGAGCCATGAAAGCTGGCTTTGATATCATTTATTGTTATGCAGGCATGGGTTTCCTGCCTTATCATTTCTTACATCCATTGTTTAATACTAGAACCGATGAATATGGGGGCTCTCTTCAAAATCGGTCAAGATTACTCAAAGAAATAATAACCGACATGAAGGAGATTGCTGGCAATAAAGCTGCTATAGCCGTTCGTATCTCTACTGATGAATTATTGGAATTTAAGAGTGAGTCCAGTCAAACAGAAGCCCATGAATTGTTTGAGTTGATTGGAGAGCTACCAGATTTATGGGATATAAAGGTGTCTGAATGGGTTAAAGAAACCCCTAGTGGTCGTTTTTCTGAGCCAGGCTTTATGGAGCCATACTATAGTTTCGTTAAAGAGCTTACTTCTAAACCTGTTGTAGGAGTAGGTTGGTTTACATCTCCTGATATTATGGTTGCCCAAATTAATAACGGAACTTTGGATTTGGTGGGTTCTGCTAGAGCTTCGATCGCAGACCCCTTCTTGCCTAAAAAAATCGAAGAAGGAAGAGAAGATGATATTAAAGAATGTATAGGCTGTAATATTTGTGCTTCCTGTTACAACCAAGGCATACCAGTCCGCTGCACTCAAAATCCAAGCATGGGAGAAGAGTGGCGGAGAGGGTGGCATCCTGAAATTATGAAACCTAAAACCTCTGAAGAGTCTATTTTGGTAATTGGTGGGGGTCCTGCTGGCCTTGAGGCAACCCTCTCTTTGGCAAGAAGAGGTTATGAGGTGACTCTTGCAGATGATCACAAAGAACTTGGTGGCAGAATCAACAAGGAATCCATTCTACCGGGTATGTCCTCCTATCGGAGAGTAACAGATTATAGGACCAACCAGATACAACAGTTACCTAATGTGAATGTTTTTCTTGAAAATGAACTGCAGAGCAAAGATGTACTCGGTTTGGGTTTTGATCATGTTGTGACTGCCACGGGATCGTCTTGGGAGTTATCTATCTTAGATGAACACTTTGTTCCCCAGCCCATAGAAAAACAAGAAGATGTATTCACTCCAGATGATTTTATGGATTCTAAGCTTCAATCTCCCGTAGTGATTTATGATTTTGATTATTATTATATGGGCGGCCTTATCGCTGAGTATCTTTCAGATCTGGGGCACGAAGTTACTATCATTACGCCGTTTGAAAATGTTTCTCCATGGAGTTTTATGAGTAACGAGGTCAATGCAATTAAAGCAAAAATGTATGAAAAAAATATTAAAACCATAACTGAATACCGAATCAGTGAATTTAAAAATGAATCACTGACATTGACGCATAAGATAACAAAAGAAATTATGGACGTAGACAGAAAGTCACTGGTAATAGTAGGTATGCGTCTGCCGGTTGATTCCCTATTCAAGGAGCTAAGTGCAAATCAGTCATTGCTTGAAGATTCTGGAATTAAGACTTTAAACAATATAGGCGATTCAAATTCTCCAGGGGCAGTTTTTCATGCAGTTTATGCTGGTCATATGTACGCAAATACTTTTGACTCGGGTATTGACGATGACCCTTATGATTTTAAATTTGAATACCCAGTGATTCAGTGATTAATCGACCAATCCCCTTCGTTCTAATAAAGGCTCAATTTTCGGATCTGAACCTCTGAATTTTCTGTATTGATCCATTAGGTCTCTGGTATTTCCCGATGAGTAGATCAGAGTTTTTAAGTTGTTAGCAGTTTCTGCATCAAACAGACCTTTTTCTTTAAACAATTCAAAAGCATCTGCATCCAGTACCTCGGTCCAGAGATAACTGTAATAACCTGATGAATATCCTCCTGCAAAGATATGAGCAAAGTAGGTGCTTCTATAGCGACTTGCTATTTCAGGTATCAGCCCTAAGTTTTGAAGGATTTCCTTTTCAAAAACATTTGCATCTTCAACCTTTTCTTCCAGGGTATGCCAAGCTAAATCTAAATAAGAAGCAGCCAAGTATTCTGTGGTAGCAAATCCTTGATTAAATTTTGAGGCTCTGGATATTTTTTTAAGCAGTTCAGCTGGAATACTTTCATTCGTTTGATAATGCTGTGCATAGGACTGAACTACCGAAGGTTCATTGGCCCAGTTTTCCATGAGTTGTGAAGGAAATTCTACATAATCCCTGGCCACACTTGTTCCAGAAAGACTTGGGTAGGTAGCGTCTGACAACAAACCATGAAGTGCGTGACCGAATTCGTGGAATAATGTTTCAGCTTGTCCAAAAGAAAGGAGGGCAACACCGTCTTTATTTTGTGGAGGGAAATTACAAACATTGATAACTATCGGTATTTTAATGCCATCGAATTTGCTCTGACTTCTAAAGGTATTCATCCAAGCTCCGCCACCTTTATTGGGTCTGATGGTGTAATCTGTATAGAAAATACCAATGGTATCGCCGTTGTTATTCTTTACCTCAAATGAACGGATATTCTCACGATACTTGGGGAGATCGAATCTCTCCGTGAAAGATATTTGAAAGAGCTTATTGGCTACATCAAAAGCCCCCTCAAGAACTTTTCTTTCACTAAAATATGGTTTTACCTCTGCTTCGGTAAAATCGTATTTATTTTGTCTAATCTTTTCTGAATAATGCCACCAGTCCCAAGCAGCAAATTTAAAGTTGCCGCCCTCAGTATCAATTAACTCCTGCATTTCTTGGACTTCCTGTTTGGCTCTTGATAATGCAGGCTCCCAAACTTTATCCAGCAGATCATTAACCCTTTTTGTATTTTTAGCCATGTTATCTTCAAGAACGAAGTCTGCATGGGTTTTGTACCCAAGTAGCTTTGCCCTCTCTATACGCAGGGCTGACATTTCAATTGCGATATTTTTGTTATCTCGTTCGTTGTTGTTGTCACCGCGTTTAATATAGGAATTATAGAGTTCTTCCCTGAGGTCTCTTTCGGTGGAGTAGGTTAAAAATGGATACATGCTTGCCCGTGTAGGTTTGAATAGCCATTTTCCAGAATGGTCTTCTGATTCTGCTAATGCCGATGCTTGATCAACAACATCTTTTGGTAATCCGTGAAGCTGGTCTTTATCATCAATAACTAAAATAAAACCTTCGTTTGTTTCTTTCAGTAAGTTTTGGTCAAACTGGACTGAGAGTGAGGACAGTTTTTGGTTGATCTCAGTCAATCTTTCCATGGAATTTTCATCCAGTTGCACTCCAGCTCTGACAAAGTATTTATGCGTTTCTTCAATTAATCGTGTTTGTTCTAGATTGAGGCTTAAACTTTTCCTTTTTTCGTAAACGCTTTTGACCCTATGAAACAAATCTTTATTAAGCAAAATACTATCGCTGTGTGCCGAAAGTTTAGGGCTCATCTCTTGTGCAAGGCTATCCATCTGATCGTTGGTGTTTGATGAGAGCAGATTAAAAAAGACGTCTGAAACTTTGTCCAAGGTCTTTCCGGTTCTCTCTAAGGCAACAAAGGTATTTTCAAATGTGGCTGCTGCTGTATTAGCAGTAATGTCATTGATTTCATCTAAATGTTCTTTCATGCCTTGTTCGAATCCAGGCTTGTAGTGCTCCATTTTTATTTCTTCAAAAGGGGGTATTTGGAAGAGAGTCTCATAGTCTGTAAAGAAAGGATTCGCGGAGTGTGCTGTGTTTGAGGTACTGGTAAATAAAGCCATAATCAATAAGAACATCGTTAGTTTTTTCATTTTTATAACTGGATTAATTATTCGGACTCATTACTCTAGGAGCATTTAAAGCATATGTCTATAAAAATGATCACTCAATTTGGGGAGATTATTTATGATTGCAAGCGAAAATACAATTGAGCAGGTATAATTTAATTGGTTTTATGTGGCAAGGTGGCAGAGTGGTTATGCAGCGGCCTGCAAAGCCGTGTACGTCGGTTCAATTCCGATCCTTGCCTCCATTTTGAGCCCGGGTGGCGGAATTGGTAGACGCTACGGACTTAAAATCCGTTGAGATTTTTCTCGTGCCGGTTCGAGTCCGGCCCTGGGCACCAAAATTAAATTAATGAGCATTATTGATCTCCTCTTTTCTTTTTTCTACAAATGCTATTAAAGCTTCATTAACAGACGGGTCTAATTTTGGTTGTTTGTATTCTTTCAACAACGTTTTCCATGCTTTGTTGGCCCGCTCAATTGTTGTTACCGACCCATTTTTTTCCCAGTTATCAAAATTATTCCAGTCGGAGATCATGGGAGTATAAAATTCAGTTGCATAACTACTCATCGTTTGATCGGTAGCAAAAAAATGCCCGCCCGGCCCGACACTCTTAATCGTCTCTACCCCTAGATTCTCTGGATTTACCACAATAGGTTTCAAAGATTCTGAAATTATTTGCAACATTTCTGCATCGATGATCAGTTTTTCAAAAGAAGCTGTTAGTCCACTTTCAAGCCATCCTGCCGCATGATTAACCAAGTTTGCATGGCTCATAACAGTTGCCCACAATGACATTGAGCTTTCGTAAACAGCCTGAGCATCAACCGAATTCGAGGCATTGGTGTTGCTGCTTCGATAGGGGAAACCATAGAATCTAGCAAGTTGGCCGCTCGCAATGGTAGATCTAATATATTCAGGAGTGCCAAAGGCGGGAGATCCAGTTCTCATGTCAACATTTGAAGAAAAAGAACCATACATTATGGGTGCACCAGGACGAACTAACTGGGTTAGAGTCACTAATGCTAAAACTTCAGCATTTTGCTGCACCAATGTTCCAGCTTGCTTAATTGGAGCCATGGCTCCAGATAATGTAAATGGGGTTATGCAAGTCACTTGTGCAGACCTTGCAAGTTCTATGGTTGCTTCTGACATTGGGATGTCAAGTTGCAGAGGAGAATTTGTGTTAATAATGCCCATAACTGATGGGTTGACTGCCAGTTCCTCTCTTGTGCATTCAAGAGCGATACAGTGCATATCAATGCAATCTCTAGTTCTATCTTTACCTAGAGGATATGACTGACAGTTTTTGTCTAATAATTGAAATTGAGCTAAGTAAAGATCGAGATATCGTGTTTCCGGAGGCAATTCAATAGTTTCAAATGACATCCCACCTTCTTGATGAATAATGTTAAGGCTTTGAATGATCTTCATGTAGTTCTGCAGGTCCTCAAAACTTCCTCTCCGTCTTCCTCCATCAAGGTCACTGCAATAAGCTGGGCCACCAACTGCACTAAAGATGAGATGGTTTCCTCCAAGTTTTAAGTCTCGTTTTGGATTTCTTGCCCGTAAGATAAATTCTTCCGGTGGTGTCGAAATTTTGCTTAATACCAAATCCCGATCAAAATAGACCATTTGTGACGATTCATTTACATTTAAGCCAGCATTTTTAAAGATATTTCTCGCATCTTGATGTAAGACTTTCATACCAACGCTTTCTAGAACGTCGAGTGATGCATGATGAATGGATTCAATCTCGTCTTCGCTAATTATTTTCAAAGGCGAAAACCTTGTCACTACCTCCTGCCAAGGCAGTTGAGTAATCGAATCCTTCTTTGGTTTCTTCCTTTTATTTCTTCGTCTCATAGAGTTTTATAGCATTCGAATTCCACTGAGTATTTAAAAAAGGATAAATTGATCAGTTTTCAAAACTGTAACCAATCCCGTAAATAGATCGGATATACTCGGATTCAGGATTAACAGCCTTGAGTTTTTGACGTAAGTTTTTGATGTGGGTGTCAACTGTGCGGTCAAGAACAATTCTGCCATCATCAAAAACATTATTTAGAATTTGGTCTCTGTTATAAATCCGATTTGGATATTCTATGAACATTGATAGCAGTCTAAATTCAACAGGGGTCAAGTCCAATTTCTGCCCCGCAAGAGTTATAGAATATTGATCTGAGTTAACTTCAAAGCCTACTGATTTAGAATTCTTAATGTAATCAGGGTCGCTTCTTCTCAGCACTGCTCTGACTCTTGCAATCACTTCTTTTGGGCTGAAAGGTTTACAGATGTAATCGTCTGCTCCCAATTCCAATCCAATAAGTCGATCAATTTCGTCAACCATAGCAGTGATCATAATGATGGGTAGACTGGAGAAAGTTCTTATTTCTTGGCAAATGTCTTTGCCATTCATTTCAGGCAGCATCAGATCCAACAGAATCAAGTTGGGATGGTTCTTCTTAACCCAGGGAAGAACTTTTGAGCCGGTTTCAATGTGTTTCGTGTGAAAGCCATCTTTTTGCAAATACTCAATCAGAATATTTGCCAACTTCACTTCATCTTCAACAACAAGAATCGTTTTGTTCATCATTGATTTTTGTTCAGTTTGACCTCTATCAATAAACCACCTAAGTTGGATGCTCGGGCAGAAATTGAACCCGAATGTGCCTCCACAATGGCTGCACAAATAGACAATCCTATACCTGCACCGCCTTTTTCTCGAGACCGAGATAATTCTTCGCGGTAGAAACGATCAAAGATCTTATCAATCGATTTGGGATCAATACCGGGAGCGGAATCGGAAAAAATGACAACGACATGATCCGCTTCATTGCTTGTGTTGATTGCAAGAGTTCCAGGGGAGTCGGTATAGCGTAGGGAATTTTCAAGTAAATTGGTAAATAATTGGCCCAGTCTTTGGTGATCGCCAACGATTGAAATGGATTCTTCAATATCAGTTGTTAATTCTATACCGGATTGCTGATATCTTTCTTTGTATCCATCGAGTGTTTCTTTAAGAACATCTTTTAGATCCAAGTCCATCATTTGGTATTTCATTGCCCCAATGTCTGAAAGAGCTAGCTCATAAAGATCATCAACCAAAGAATTAAGTCTAGTTACTTCGTTTGATAGGGATTTTAAAGTCTCCTTATCAAAGTTTCGAATTCCATCTTGAATTGCTTCGATCTCACTTTTTAAAATTGCTAAAGGAGTTCTAAGTTCATGAGATATATCTGCTATCCATTGTTTTTGACTCGCTGAGTTTTTGTCCAGGGTTTTAGCCAGGATATTAAAGTGTCTTGAAAGTTTACCTATCTCGTCTTTGTTTTTAATATCGACCCTGGTTTTAAATTCCCCGCCAATTAGCTCCTTGGTCGCCGTGGCAAGTTTTCTTATAGGGCCGGTAAAATTGAGGGTAAAAATTAGAGATATGATTGCGGCAACAAGCAAAGCAACGAGGGCAGAAATATACAAGGTTGATTGTTGTGCTTCGGCAAATTGCAAGTCAATTTGCTCGCTGAGATCTGGATTTGGAAGCAGGACAAGCGTTCCAACTTCTTTATCTCGATGTTTAATCGTTACCTTCATTGTGTTTTTGGGCAGGTCCTTGATTCCCAGGACAACTTCACCATTTTCATCCAAGAGGGTTAATCGGCCTTGATTTATTCCTTGTCTGAGTTCGCTGATGCCCAATCTGGAGGTGATACCCTCTCCAAATCGCTGAAAATTTCTTTGATTAAGTTTATTGTCTCTTGATGGCGGGCTAAATGAGAATCGGTAACGTCTGTATATTTTTCCAGGACCAGTTTCCCTTGCAGTTACAATAATGTTCTGATCGAACAATCGCCTTTCATTCAAGAGTACATCCGCAATTCTAGGGTTAACCCTGATAAATTCCCATGTTTGTACTTCTCCATAGTAATCTTCAAGTTCAGAAGCAAAAAGCTCTAATTCTTTTACTTCGGATTCATGAATATACTTCAAAAAACCCTGTTCAAAACTCCAGTCCAGCGTTACTACCATTAAGGCAATTACCGCAAGAAAACTGGCCGCAAAGGCAATAAACAGTTTAGGGAAAATCTTCATTTGCTGCTGTGTTGCAATCTGTACATAGGAAAATTATAAATGATTCACAGTTTAAGAAGCCCACTATTCATCTTTTCTTCATATTTACTCCATTATTTAAGATAATAATTCAATTCAAATCTGAAACAAACGGAGGCGTTACAGATGAAACAAGTAACAGCAGTTATAGCCACGGTAGCTATTTATTTAGGTTCAGTCTTGTTAATAGACTCGGCCATCGCATTGGACCACCATGAGGGCGCACAGGATGCTTCTAAAGCACATGAACACAAAGATGGTGATCGCATGCGTAGACATGA
>JYMV01048378.1_pt1 | contig 15596 bp, 4 predicted proteins | sample 338911 | NCBI WGS metagenome assembly JYMV01 (sample SAMN03354496, study PRJNA234377) | hydrothermal vent metagenome | biome: Deep sea; feature: Hydrothermal plumes at the Eastern Lau Spreading Center, Western Pacific Ocean; material: Seawater | place: Tonga | collected 2009 | depth 2000 m m
TGTTTGGTACAATAATCAATGTGCCAGGTGATTATAGCACAATACAGGAAGGTATTGATGCAGCCACCAATGGTGACACTGTTTTTGTACAAGCCGGTACCTATGTGGAAAACATCAACTACAATGGCAAGAAAATAGCTGTTATAGGTGAGGACAGAGAAACAACGATTATTGATGGCAACCAAAGTGGGAGTGTGGTGATATTTGACAGTATTGTAGGTTCAGCAGTGGTTTTGGCTGATTTCACCATTACGGGAGGCAATGCTTATGATGGAGGAGGGATTTACTGTACTTCTTCTGCCCCTACAATAAGAGATAATATCATTACTGGGAATGTATCCGAAACCTATGGTGGCGGGATCAGTTGTAATTATTCTTCTGCTGTCATTATCAACAATACTATCACATCTAATTCAGCTTATTACGGAGGTGGAATTTCTTTTGACCGCTACACATCTTCAGTTATAAAAGGAAACAATATCAGCGGAAACAGTGCGGAGCAAGGTGGCGGGATCAGCTGTTCTGTTTTTTCCTCACCGAACATCACAAACAATACCATTTCTGGGAACTCAGCCAACATAAATGGTGGGGGAATTTATTGCTATTATGTCTCTTCATCCACGGTCACTAATACAATTATTTGGGATAATACCGCTCCCACAGATCCAAATATTTCCGTTTATTCCAGTGATCCCCTTTTCAATTATTGCGATGTGATGGGCGGCTGGGAAGGCACAGGAAACATCGACACAGCCCCCCTCTTTGCAGACCCAGAAAACGGTGATTTTACCTTGCAGGAAGGCTCCCCCTGTATAGACGCCGGTATACCATTTTTCGTTTGGGAAGGTGACACTTTGGTCAACATGAGTGAAGATGAATATAATGGTTCAGCTCCTGACATAGGTGCGTTTGAATACAGTTTTCCGGAACCGGAAAATTATTGGCAAATTCTGGCTTTGCCCCAAGGCTACGAGAGACACATCTCTACCAACGGTCAGGATAGAGTAATCACAGCGGGTCTTGATATGGATGATATGCAGTTTCGCATCTATTTCTCTGATGATTTAGGGGATAGTTGGAATAATATAGCTGGTCCCGATATTTCGTCAGTTACAGCCGTAGATATACTCCTCACCGATGACAACAATATATATGTTCCGGATTTTGCCTATGGAGTATTTCACAGTCCGGATTTTGGAGAAACCTGGACAAGTCCAGGGGAATTCACTCCAGAGGGATGCGCTGCTTTCAATATCCACCCTTCGGGTGTCATGTTTGCTGGCTTGGCTTACACTGGAATTGGGTTCATCCATCGCTCAGAAGATCAGGGAGAGACCTGGACTGCTATTCCGCTGCCTGATTACTCATCCAACTATGCTGTAGAACATATTCATTTTAACAGTCAGGGGCATGTATTTCTGGGTACGATAAATGGTGTCTATCGCTCTACCGATGTGGGTCTGACATGGGAGAAGGTAAACAGCGGTTTGGGAGGCCTGAAGGTCGCCACTATGACGATTGATGCTGATGATCATATCTATATCCAAACTACCTATTCTTCACTTTATGACGGCTATTATCGCAGTCAGGACAACGGTGATACGTGGCAGGCATTGGACTATTATTACCAAATCGGATGGTCTTTAGAATTCATCTCTATTGAAGGATCCTATTACGCCATAGGAAATGATCCTGGAGTTTCTTTTTCTGATGATGGTGGAGTAACCTGGGCTCAAATAAATGATGGTTTTGAAAGTGATGAATCTAATTATTTACTCTACGATCTGCACCTCGGAGGAAATGGGCATCTCTATCTTACAGGAAGGTACGTTTACCGGTCGGATGAACCTGTGACTGAGCCGGTATATGACGGCCCCATCTGGCACATCGCAACCGACGGCTCCGATGAAACAGGCGAAGGCTCGGAAGACAATCCCTTTGCCACCATCCAGCACGGGATTGATGTGGCGAGTGATGGCGATACTATTTTAGTTCACCCGGGTACGTATTATGGACCGATTGACTTTCTAAGTAAAAATTTAGTTCTTGGGTCATTGTATATATTGGAAGAAAATGAATCATACATTAATGAAACGGTTCTAATGATTACAAATACGGATGTATCTCATTTTGTACAAATTGATGGAATATCCGAACCGGAAATAGAATTAAATGGATTTACATTTCAAGATATTTATTTGAATGCAGAGGATGGACCCCAGGCCATAATTTATATCGAAGATGCTTCTCCTATAATTATCAATAATCGATTTGATAATTTTTATCTGTTCCAAGGTGTTGAGTCGGCTGTTATTTATTGTGAAAATTCAAGCTCATTGATTATGGATAATCTGTTCACTAATGGTAGTGTTGGAAATGGTTATGTATTAGGTGGTTTTATTTTGAGCAAAAACTCATACCTGACTATTAAAAATAACCGGTTTGAAAATGGGTATGTCGGATTTGCAGAACCTGCCGGATTTATTGTATCTGTCGATTCGGAAAATATAATTGAATCAAATATCATGAATAATCCATCAATGGGCTATTGCTATACATGTGCTGCTATTTCTATCCTTGATGGAAGTGATTGTATTATACGTAATAATTTAATTCTCCAGGCAAGTGGTGATGGATATGGTGCGGTAGTTGCAAGTCAAAGTCAATATGTATCACATAATAACACTTTTGTAGCCAATAGTTTTGGGTATGCGAACTTGTCCAGTGATGGCATAGTGAGTAATGATATAATTTATGGATCAAGCAATACAGTTTATTTAGATGAAAGTTCAACTATTCAAGTATCATACAGTGATTTAGAGGGAGGTTGGGAAGGTGAAGGCAACATAGATGCCGATCCGCTTTTCTGTGATCTGGACAGCGGTGCACCATGCGTAGGTACAGGTGAGAATAATGCAAATATGGGTGCGTTTGGGGTCGGTTGTGAGGAGATTTTATCAATTGAAAATGAAGTAATTCCAACATCATTTACTCTCCACCAAAACTACCCCAATCCCTTCAACCCAGTCACAACACTACGCTACGAACTGCCTGAACAATCCCACGTAACCATCGTTATATTTGATATGCTTGGTAGGACAGTGAGACAACTAATTAACACTACACAAGAAGCAGGCTACAAATCTATTATCTGGAATGCCACCAATGACTACGGCAAGCTTGCAAGTGCGGGTGTCTATCTATACCAGATAAAGGCTGGAGAATTTGTACAGACCAAGAAGATGGTTCTCTTGAAATAACCCACATCCAAAGGGATAGGATAAAATGAAACAGACATATTTTTCGTTGACTTCAGCAACTCAAATGAACCATGAGTAAGAAGGTCGGACGTAACGATCCATGCCACTGCGGAAGTGGTAAGAAGTACAAAATTTGCCATGGTCGGTCAGCGGGTGGAGGTGGCAAAAGATGGATGCTCATCGGTGGTGTGGTGGGTGTAGTGGCTCTGGGATATTTTGTCAACAAAATCTTAACTTCAGATGGTCAGAATAACCCACCACCCGGAAAGGTGTGGTCACCGGAACACGGGCACTGGCACGACGCCACAGCAACGTCTACTCCTTTGTCTACTCCTCTCATTCCTCAACCTTCTACACCATCTACGGAATCAACCTCAGAACCGCCAGGTCCTGCACCACCAGGGAAGGTTTGGTCAACGGAACACAGCCACTGGCATGATGCACCAGTAACCGCTCCTTCTATTACACCACAATCCTCAACCAAATTAACTTCAGAACCACCCGGTCCTGCACCTCCAGGGAAGGTTTGGTCACCAGATCACGGACACTGGCACGACGGCCCAGTGATAACTACTCCTGTTGTACCCAAAACATTGTCCGAAACACCTCCTGAGTTTGAGAAATAACCGTCTATCTCTCATATTTTTTCTTCCTGTCCTGCTGATCTCCTGGGCAGCAGCCGCATTAGCAGCAGATTCCATCCTTGAACTTCCTGTCTCGAAACTTCCTGCTGGTGAGCAGGTCTTCGAATCAGGTAAAGTTCTTGTAGGCCAACCACCCGGCTTTACCCGCATTGCTAATCCGGCAGCAGCTGACCGCAGTCAAATTCATATCGCAGTCCACGGTTACGCCACGAGGGGCTATGAATGGGTAGTCCCCGTGACCAATCTGTCCGCGGAGCACGCACTCACATTTTTCTGGAGGTACGACTGGGATGAGTGTTCCCATGTGTCCGGCAGGGAATTGGCAGAGGCGGTCATAAGATTGGCAAATGATTATCCGTCAGCTGAGAAAGTTGTCATCATGGGTCATAGTCTGGGCGGGATGGTGGTGACATTTTGTGCATCTCAACTACAACTTAACATTCCGGTAGAAATTCATACGATTGCGGCACCGCTGGCAGGGGTTTCAAGACTACTTGATCATTGCAATCTCGATAGCGACAAGGATGGCATTCCTGTCTATCCTGAATGGGAAGGAACTGTGAGTCACATACAGTGGCGAACTTTCCACTCACAGGATAACGCTTTTAACAAATACGATGTGGATCCGCAGAAAATTGATCTTCCCGGCAGCAAAGCAATCCAACTGCCGTCCACCATGGACGGCCACCGCTTGGGGCACAACTGGTCAGTCACCTGGGTTATTCGTGAGTACCTGGGACTGTCAAATAGTCCCTAACCAGGCGTTTTAGTTTTTGACACTTTTTCTTCTATAGTGTAAACTTCACCCATGGTGAAGTTGCTTCCAATCCTCTTCCTGATTACCTCATTCACTCTTTCCGCCCAATCTGACGTCCGTTATTTTAGAAGTGAGGAAGACTTTTTAGCCCATGTGGAGCTCCCGGAACGAAAGCTTGGCTGGTGGTCGTATATAGAAGCTCACTACGATGAGCAGGGGAGAGTTGAACGAAAGTTATACTTTAAACGTAAAGGAAAACTAAAGCAATATCAAGTGATGCAGTATGACTCGGTTACTTCCGAGCTCGCTTCCCGAACCCTCCTGAATGCTGATAGTCTCATAACGAGCATCTTCACTTTCGGTCGCAGACAGGAGAAAATTAATGATTTCCTTCGATATCGTGCCCAGATTGATTCTGTCCAAGATGAGGGTGACCGTTTCATGGAAACTATACTCTCTCCGGATGAGGTTCCTGAGGAATATCGTCTTTACGAAGTGGATGGCACTCATTTAGGGACTATTACTCAGGCTTTTGGTGACGAAGGAATGTTGAGACAGGAGGATTGGCTGACTCATCCTGACGAAAATGTCATCCGCCGTTTTCTCTACAATTATGCTCCCGAAGCTGGGATGACTCAGATTCTGGAATACGATTCCTCGCTGGCTCAGGTTAACGAGCTCTGGGTTTTGGCGGATGGGTCATCAGCATTGATATCCGCTGACTTTCCGAAGTTCGGAACGAAGGTAAACTCACCACGATTATCATACTCTCTAACAGAAGATCTGGACAAAGGGTCCGTTTCTTGGGAATGGCTGGCTGGTACAAAAGACAGTCTATCTCCGCACATAGCTGAGTTAATCCCGAGAGAGAAGCAGGAAGGGATCTACAAGGAGATAGTGCTCGGTTACGCACCGGAATTAGTTGATGGAGCCGTTTATCGAATTACCCTATCGGGCACGGGAGTTAGCGGCTATCCTTCCATTGATGTGGTTTTGAATAGTGTCGGTTATGACATCACTCCTCCCAACTATTTTGTCAGCAGTGATTCAGTCATTCCAGTGCCGGAGGTGAACTTCAGCGCAAGCGAACCGTTGTCTCAGATCGAGCTTAATTGGCATCGATTTAGTTCAGAACTCGATTCTACACTTCAGAATATAGCTGTCATCTGGGCTGATGATCTTTCCCTTGTCATAAGCGATACGGTAGTTGTAGGAGACTCAGTGGGGATAGAAGACGGTGAGCGGTATGATCTTCGGGTGACAGGTTGGGATTTGGCAGGCAATCAAGGTGAAAGTATTACAATTCCCAACATTCGGTATGATGCGACTAAACCCCAATTTCTTTCAGTCACTCCCGATTCTGGTGATCATGTCAATCTAAATACGATCTCTTTCGAGTTGAGCGAACGGTTCGCGGAAGCGACTTTGTTATGGCGATACATCGGTGGGAAACAAGATTCTGTAGAAGTTCACGAAATGGCACTTACAGAATCTAACCTCAAGATGGGCATTCATACATCTGTACCAGATTCTACTCCACCTGATTTGGTGGATGGAGCGTTATACAACTTTTTACTATGGGGCAGAGATTTTAGCGGCAATCTTTCAGATACTGTTCTGGTAACTTCCATTACGTATGATACCACAGCACCAGTTGTGGAGATCATGCTTCCCAGACCGGCGGATGCGGTGAAGAATGCAGCCGTCACTTATATTGCCAGCGAGCCGCTCTCAAGTGCGGAAATTATCTGGAGCGAAGTGGTGTTTGATACGACAACTATAACATTTCAAATTGAGTCGCTTAGTGGTGATGAACTGAAAGGAGGATTGCATGAGTATCCCGGATTGCCCAAGGGCGGTCGACTCCGTAATGGGAATAGATATATACTTTCGCTGGCGGCAACTGACCTCGCAGGTAATGAGGCGGAGCCATTTTATGTAGATCAAGTCCGCTTTGATACAACCGGTCCATTTCTGGCTGATCTTCTACCGAAGAGCGGCAAGTATGTGCAGGACGGACGACTCTCTTTTTATGTCGATGAGGATATCACTCAAGCGGTGAATATGATCCTGATTCACCTCATCAGGTCTCTCTTGAGGGAGAAGAGCTTAAAGCCGGAGAGCACGTTGATATGCTACCAACCCGAGGTGCAAACCTTCATGACGGATCCATTTATGAGTTAACCTTTATCACCGCAGACCGAGCAGGAAATTCATCTAACATCTTGTCATCAGATTCCATCCATTATGACGTTACTTCACCTCAATTTTCCATACACTCTCCAATGAGTGATAATTACATAATGACCTTCGATGTAGAGTTTACGGTAGATGAAATATTAGAGGAGTTTACTATGGAGTGGATCTGGTCAGGAGGTTCATCTGATACCAGTTCCCCTCATCTGCTGGAATTGCCAGAAGAATTCCGCCAGCCGGGGAGGTTTCATTTTAAAGCGACTGACTCAGTTCTCACTCTTTTTGAGGGGGCGATTTATGATATAGTTTTGGCAGGAAGTGACAGAGCCGGAAACGAAGCGATAAGTGATTCAGTCAACAATTTAACATACGACGCTGAAGCACCTGTTATAACATGGTCAATTCCCGTCAGTAGTGACTACATAACCGGAAGTGAAGTTTCCTATGAACTCAGCGAAAATCTCATTGATGGCGAGATTGTTTGGGAATGGGAGGGCGGAAAGGAAGATCCTCTGGCACCTCACAAAGTTTCTCTTACTGACGAGGAACGATCTTCAGGACCTCATAGCAACTTCTTGCTTCAGGAATCACCTATGCTTGTTGATGGTGCCATTTATTCAATCCGAATGGAAGGAATCGATGCTGCCGGAAATGAAGCTATTCCAGTTGAGGTGAATGGGATACAACTCGACATCACGCCACCCGAGATCACGGTTTTACTACCGACTTCATATTCGGCAATTTCTACATCAGCCATTGATTACTCCATTTCCGAGGAGATGGTGGAAGGTGATATTATCTGGAGATGGAATGGCGGGAAACCTGATCCAAAGAAAGTCCATCGGAGTTCATTGATCGGGGAAGAACTTGAATCAGGAAAACACATCACCTCGATTTTATCTCATCCGTTTTCACTGGTAGATGGAGCTATTTATAATCTCGAGATTAAAGGGAAAGATTTTGCAGGAAATAACGCCTCAGGAGTGTTTATTTCCGAAGTTTATTATGACGCTATACCACCGGAAATTACGGATGTTTTTCCCATAATCGATAGTCATGTGAATCATTATCAGGTAGCCTATACCTTAAGCGAAAACGTTCAAACTGGTTCGATTACATGGAAATATTTAGGTGGAATTCAAGATGAATTGGCTCCTCATGTAGCTCATCTGAACGGGGATGAATTAAATAAGGGTAAGCATTCTAATTTTTACTTAGGGGAATCTCCACTCTTGAATGACGGTTCCATCTACTCCATCAGTTTTGCTGTCAGTGATGTCGCCGGTAATGAAGCGGAAACTGTTGTCATCGATAGCGTACAGTTTGATTTAACCAATCCGGAAGTAGCCATTCTCTCACCGCAAGGAAATTCATGGGTTTCTTCCACATCGGTGGGATTTGGACTGAGTGAAAATCTTAAAACAGCACACCTTATCTGGGAATGGATTGGAGGGAGCGACGATCCCAATGCGCCTCATACTGCACTTTTCATGGGGAGTGAATTATCATCAGGCATCCATGAGAAAACGGTTTTGAGCAATTCACCTTTGCTGATTGAGGGAGCAATCTACGATCTGACATTGGAAGGGGAAGACTTTGCAGGGAATTCATCGCTGCCGGCCAATATCTCAGCTTTGGGTTACGATGCCACCAACCCAGTCATTTCGGACTTGATGCCTGCAGATGGCAGCTTTGTAAATCAATCGAACTTGAGCTATACCTTTAGCGAAGACCTGGCAGCGGCTAAAATCATCTGGATGGAAAAAGGTCCCAACGGTGAGGTAATCGAAAGATATGAAACTGTCCTGAACGAAATGGAAAGAGAAGCAGGGAGTCACTTATCAGTGATTTTATCTGAGACTCCAGAGTTGAAAGATGGAAGCAGTTATGATATTTCATTTGAAGGGGAAGATGCTGCAGGTAATAGTGCTGAGGGTGAGATGATTGTGGGTGTTAACTACGATTTAACTCCGCCTGATGCAGCTTTTCTTCATCCAGAGTCAGGATTATTTATTAACTCCTCTGAAATAGCCTATAAAGTAAGTGAGGATTACGCTTCTGCGAACGTGGTATGGAGTCGAAAAAAAGGAAATGCTGATCCAAATTCTCCTCATATCATTGAGTTATCTGATGAAGAATTACATAGCGGTGAACATCCGATTTTCCTCCCAGCCGAAATCCCTGATTTAGTCGATGGTACAGTCTATGAAATCGAGATAAATGGCAAGGACAAAGCTGGAAATAGTTCTTCTTCCACAAAAGTTTCTAATATCCACTTCGACGCTACTTCGCCAATCATTTCCGGCTTTTCTCCTGTCTCAGGCAGCCACATCAATAATAGTAATATTCGTTATGAGCTGAGTGAGAATGTTAAGTCAGGACAAATTCTCTTCGAGCGAACTGGCGGCTCCGATGATCCTGATTCTCCTCATATTGCGGTGCTGTCAAATGGTGAATTAATGGCAGGAGTCCATCTAGCGAAAAAACTCACTTCTTCACCTGAATTGGTAGATGGTGCTAAATACAGATTTTCCATGTCAGCAATAGATTCAGCAGGCAATGAAGCTGAGCCGATTAGTGTTAACGATGTCCTGTTTGATGTGACTTTACCGCTCATTACTGTTTGGTCGCCGACTGAAGGAGCTTTTCTCCAATCTACAAGCTTGGTCTACGAACTAAGTGAAACTTGCGCATTTGGTAAAGCAGTCTGGACATGGTCGGACGGTACGGAAGATCCGGCTGAGATTCATACTCAATTGATGGCTGAGTCAGAGCTTCTTGCTGGAGAGCATGATGGAAATCTGGGAAATAGGGTGGAGTTGATTGACGGTGCGATCTATCGTATGGAAATCACTGTTCAAGATTTGACCGGGAATGAGGGTGAACCTGTAATAATGGGGAATCTCTACTACGATGCTACGCCTCCTGAGCTGACCATAACAGCACCTACAAACGACGAAATCGTCAATCATACCACAGTTTCTTACTCTTTGTCAGAAGAGCTTCAATCTGCTGTCATGGAATGGGAAGCTGTCGGTGGCGCACCGGATATATCTGAGCCTCATAAAGCTGAATTGATTGAAAAGGAACTCTCAGCAGGTAAACACAATAATGTGCAATTGGCAGAAACCCCATCACTGAATGACGGGACGGTGTACCGAATTAGCTTCGTTGGAATTGACAAAGCCGGTAATGTTTCAGATACAGTTCGAGTTGAAGGAATTCAGTTTGATGTTTCACCTCCAGAGCTGACTATTTTATATCCCGTTACCAACGGTTTTATCAATACAAATATCTTGAGCTATTCAATCTCTGAACCGTTGACAAACGGGAGACTTATCTGGACTGCGATCAGTGGAGATGTAGAACCGGCTGTGCATGTAGTACCGCTGATATTTGAAGAGATGTCGGAAGGTGACCATTCTGATGTAAAACTCATGCAAGCCCCCAGGCTTTCCGATGGTATTGTTTACGATTTATCTATTTTTGGTATGGATCTGGCTGGCAATAAATCTGACACCTCAATAGTTGCAAATCTGACTTTTGACAATACTCCCCCGAGGGTTTCTATTGTTGAGCCAGTTTCGGGAGCATCTAGAAATTCGGCAGACATTTCCTACAAACTAAGCGAGGATTTGATTCAAGGTAGTGTTACTTGGACTCAAACGGGAGGTGCTGAGGATATGAACTCACCTCATTTGTTGAATTTCTCAATCGAAGAATTAAAGAGAGGAGATCGGACTGACTTCATGTTCTCTGAATCTCCGGTTTTGCAAGACGGAGCCATTTATACTCTGGAAATAAAAGGGGAGGATGCTGCAGGAAATGAGACTGTTCCCAGCGTAATTACAGATTTAAAATATGACATCACACTTCCTGTAATGGCAATCATTTCCCCTCTGTCCGGCTTTTCTACAAATAGATCGCTTGTTGACTACAATTTGTCAGAAACGCTTAAATCGGGTCAAATCAAGTGGAAATGGGCGTCTGGCAAGCCTGATATTAGGTCACCTCATATGAGGGCTCTTAGCGGTGCAGAATTGGCTTTAGGAGATCATATTGGTCTCGGAACAGAGCGGATGTTATTGAGTGGCGGAAAGTATGATCTAATCCTGACCGGAACAGATAAGGCAGGAAATGAGGGAGAAACTATCGTTGTGAAGAATGTATCCTTCGACAATGACCCTCCACAGATATCAGTGGCTGTGCCAATTTCAGGGGAATATATTCGGGAATCATCAGTTAGCTACACTCTTTCAGAGGAACTGTCATCAGGAATCTTTCTCTGGGAACAGAAGTCGGGAAGAAAAGATCTGAATGCACCTCATCGAACTGAGTTAATAGGAAAGGAACTCTCGGCTGGTGAGCATTCCAATATTATTTTGCAAAACAGTCCTGTGCTGACAGAAGGAGCTATTTACGACGTTACATTCACAGGAATCGACGCCGCTGGGAATCGAGCGGATGAATTGCTGATTCCAGTGGTGGGGTTCGACAGTAAATCGCCGTCAATATCTCTTGCTTCTCCCAATGATGGCAGTCGGCTGAACGAGTGGTTCTTTGACTATTCTCTCTCTGAAGACTTGCTCGATGGAAAAGTGACCTGGAATTGGCAGGGAGGAATTGATGATCCGAATGCGCCGTTCAGTGCTGAACTCTCTGTTCAGGAGAAAACTGCAGGTAATCATTCTGCTACTGTTTTTACTGCAACACCTGCGCTTGTTGATGGAGCAATTTACCGTGTAACTTTGTCCGGCCGGGACCGGGCAGACAATCAAGCTGAACCGGTGACTATCGAAAATCTGACGTTTGATGTAACACCACCTTATATCGTGGCAAACAGGCCCGCACCCATGACCACAGTTAATAACGATACAGTCTCTTTCTCACTTTCAGAAATCCTGGAATCCGGAAAAATCGTATGGTCTTCCTTTTCGGGATTTTCCAGCACTCTAAAAAGCTCCAGTTATTCTTTGACCGATGAGCAGCTTCAGGAAGGATTGCATGAAAACATTTCCACGGAATCATACACATTTCTTCAGAGTGGAGTTATTTATTCTGTCTCTTTTGAGGGCGAGGACTTGGCAGGAAACAAAGCCTCCGGGACAATTTTAGAAAATATCACTTTCGACGATGAGCTTCCGGTTTTGACACTTACATCTCCGACTACTGGGAGTTCTATCAATAAAGTACAAATTTCTTACAATCTTGGTGAAACTCTTTCTGAAGGTAAACTTTTAATCAAGCGGACTGGAGGTCTTGAGGATACAAGGTCACCTTACAGCATTCCGCTTTCTGGAGAGCAGTTAATGAAAAGTGAACAGTTGGTTTTTGCTCCTGCTCCGCAACCCAATCTTGTGCACGGTTCGGTCTATCAAATTTTAATGGAAGGTGAAGATTTTGGAGGAAACAAAGGGACATCGGACGTTATCCGTGAAATAGAATTTGATTCAGTTTATCCTGAAATAGCACTCTCCAATCCTGCCGATGGAGAGTTCATCAATTCTCTCGTAGTCAGTTATAACTTATCTGAATCGCTGGCGGAAGGAAAGGTGATTCTGGAAAGAACCGGCGGTGAAGCAGATCCAACACGCCATATTATCAATCTGTCTGATAAAAACAAATCAGTAGGAGAGCATTTGAATGTCTCCCTGGCGGAAAAAGCTAATCTCGTTGACGGCTCAATCTATTCATTGTGGATTTCTGCTTCTGATGCTGCGTCTAATGAATCCCAATCTGATGTGATAGAAAATATCACTTTCGATTTGTCGAAACCGCTCATTACACAAGTATCACCGGTTAGTGTAACTCATGTTAATCATTCTAATATAAACTACACCTCAAGTGAAACTTTAGAATTTATGGAAATTATCTGGGAACAGATAGCTGGCGAGTCAGATACATCGTCGCCCCACACTATTGAACTGGCGGGTGAAGATCTCACTGGAGGTCGTCATGAGAATCTAGCTTTGTGGGAGAGCATACCTCTAAATAGCGGAACAATCTATTCCATGACTATAAGAGCTTCTGATTTAGCCGGGAATGAAGCTGATATCGTCAAAATGAACACTATCACCTACGATGTAGAACTTCCCATCTTGGCGCTTAATCTGCCACTGACTGCTTCTTACATTAATAATACCAACGTCTCCTACAGTCTTAGCGAAGAACTGGCTGAAGCAACTTTGACATGGACCAGTTCGGCTGGTATATCCAGTGTAGTTGATCTTACTTCAATTGAAATGTCCCCAGGGAGCCATGAAGATATTGAACTGAGGAATGTTCCTCAGCTTACTGATGGTGAGACCTATGAGCTTTCTCTTATCGGAGTGGATTTAGCCGGGAATAGCAGTGAAAAGGTCATTGTTGCAGGTGTGAAATACGACGTCACAAAGCCAACCGTCATTTTGACCGGGCCGGAACCCCACACGGTCTTGCTTGAGCGAACGATCAGCTTTCGCTTAAGTGAGGATATAACGAAAGCTGTAGTGATTTGGTCAAGAGAAGCAGGAGTGGCTGATCCAAATTCGCCTCATCGTTTGACCATTCAAAGTGATGAACTGACGTCTGGAGATCATGACGATATTGAAATTACCGGATCAGAAACAATTCAGGTGGGAACAATCTATGCAATGGCAATTGAGGGAGAAGACCTTGCCGGCAACAAGAGTCGCAGGGAAACCATTCAAGGCCTCGACATTATTAGAGATTTAACTGGGGAGTGGCTCTTTAAAGGAGCACTCTTAACAGCCGTTTGGAGATTTTCTGATGACGGCGGTTTTACGCAAGGCGTTATGATGGGGAGACAGATAAGCAATGAACAACCGGGAAGATTCGAAACAGATTTCTCAACTAAACCTTTTGAGTTGAGTATTCTTTATGATAACGGAGTAAAGCGTTTTGCTATATTCGAATTTCTCGGGAACGATCGGATAAGAGTTGTTACATCACAAGATAGGCCTAAGACGTGGTCCGATGGTGACCTTATGGAGTTTGAGTTTAATCCTGCTGTTACGCCATAATAAACGGTGATTAACTATGAGACCGCTCCGAAAAGGTTAATAGCCTGTTTTATTGAAAAACCATTAAAATGGTTGGTCGCTATAAGTCCTTGATAACCCACAACTTTGCTCAGCATCCTTTGGAAAGTTGTGGGTTACTCTGTCTAAACCCGTTGATATTAACCGTTTTAACGGTTTTTCTTTCTGTAAAATACCTTTTCGGAGTAAACTCAACTATTAATTTGAATAAATCATGGTCTCACGAATTTTAAAGTTTAAATTTGCCACCGCTTTTAGAAAAAGATTTTGAAAATCAGGAGGAAACATGGCAAAGAAACTATCATTTGCTGATAAAGCAAAAAGAGGACAGAAGAAAGGTCCAAACTTTTCTATGGTTAAATATGTAAAGTCAGTTTTATCGGAAAAAACAGGTCGCTTTAGATTTAAAGAATCGATGCTTAAGATTCCCGATGGGATGAACATCGACGGCTACTTGAAGCAACAGGATGAGCCAGAAGTGGAATTGGATCTTGCCACTGAGGAGGAAGCAGTGATAGTCCCTGAGGAAGAAGAAGCAGCTTCAGAAACAGTTGAAGAAACTACGATTGAAGCCGCTGAAGAGACTTCCAAAGATGATTCCGAAACTGAAACTGTTGAAGACCGTTCTGAATCTGTAGATGCCGAATCAGAACCAGAGGTAAAAGAGACTAGCTCAGAAGATGAATCTGAGGAAGATGATTCTCAGCCAGATGTTGCTGTTGAAGAAGAAGAAACTGATGTTTCCGAAGTTGTTGCCGAAGAGACAAAATCCGAGGAACAACCTGTGTCTGAAGCTGAAGCTGTAGTCGAATCTTCTGATGAATCTTCCGAAGACGAAGCCATCGAATCTGAATCAGAGATTGAAGAGTCTAAATCAGATGAGGTAGAAACTAAAGAAGAGACTCAGTCAGAAGAAGTTGCTGATGAAGCGGAGACTGAAACTTCAGGGGAAGAAAGTCCTGCAGTAGAAGAACCTGCAGGTGAACAAGCCGAAGAATCAGTTGAGGAAGAAAAGTCAGATACTGAGGAAGATAAATCTACTGAATCTTGATTTCTGGGAATCATTCCAAATATCACTAATTGCTATTTTCTACTCGTTTTTGTTAATGTATAATATTAAGAGATTTGGAGAGGTGTCTGAGCGGCTTAAGGTGCATGCTTGGAAAGCATGTGTAGGTGCAAGCCTACCGGGAGTTCGAATCTCCCCCTCTCCGCTGACGACAAGCCCTGTTTATTGACGGGGTTTTCTTTATATCTAAGTATTGATTAATTACGGTTAAGTTTAGTCATTATTCAGCCTCAAATATTAAAATCGTACAGACAGTAGTTGAGTGTCTTATAGTCATAGTTGTTTCAGATAAATCAAAGTATAGATAACTCCCTGCTTCTGCCCAGAAACCCTCCAACCTATATTCTTCTGCTATTGTTGAGTCTGTAGGCTCCCAAACGCCACTAAAACTTTCAGCATTTTCTCCTCCTACAGTACATACAGCTGTACCATCATCATTTAAAGTTATTTGAAATATCCCCCCAAACATATTTAAATATGTTTCAGTAACATCAAGCTCATTCTCAGTACATTCAGAATCATCGTAATTGTGAGATGATATCATATTATAAGTTGTTGAAGAGATATCTGATGAGACTGAATCATCACAACTAATAAACATCAAGCCGAATAAACTTATTAAAATAATCT
>JYMV01027407.1_pt1 | contig 15589 bp, 12 predicted proteins | sample 338911 | NCBI WGS metagenome assembly JYMV01 (sample SAMN03354496, study PRJNA234377) | hydrothermal vent metagenome | biome: Deep sea; feature: Hydrothermal plumes at the Eastern Lau Spreading Center, Western Pacific Ocean; material: Seawater | place: Tonga | collected 2009 | depth 2000 m m
GAAAGGTTGATCCCTTAAGTTTAAAAGAAGGAAGTAAGGAAAAAGCTGGAGGCGATAAGGTACGTCAAGTATACGAACTCAATGAAGGTATTGAACAGGTTATTGCTAAAAAAATAACCGCGGATATTAAAAGTTCAAAAATCAAAGTTCAGGTTAGAATTAACGGTAATGAACTCCGGGTGGACGGAAAGAAAAAGGATGATTTGCAGGCAGTCATGAAAATGATTGAAGACGCTAAAATAGGCATTCCTGTTCAGTTTATAAATTTTCGCGATTAATAATTATGATTACATGGGAACTGATAGTTGCCATTTCCGTTTACTATGTCATCATGTTTGCAACACCCGGCCCCAACAACAGTATTTTAACAGCTTCTGGCATTAAGTTTGGCTTTGTTCGTACTATTCCCAATATTTTAGGCGTTCCTTCGGGTCATGCGATACAACTTACGCTTGTTTGTTTAGGTCTAGGCGGTTTATTTGCAAAATTTCCAATTTTACTTAATGTACTTAAATATGCAGGGGCAGTGTATTTGCTGTATTTAGCGTGGAAAATGCTGGGCTCTCTCAAAGTGTCAAACGCAGAAGATAAAGGTGCTCCCCTTAAATATTATGAAGCAATTTTATTTCAATTTGTTAATCCCAAAGCATGGGTTATCTGCATTACCGCTGTTTCGTTATTTTACCCTCAAAAAGAGCACATAGTTTTATCTATATTTTTTATGGTTTTTATGGCAACGATAATCAATTTGCCGTCCATAAGCATGTGGGCTATTGGCGGTAGTGTAATTCGGCAGTATTTAAGAAATGAAGCAATTAAAAAAATAATTGAATGGCTATTAGCCATTTTATTAATTGGGACCTCTATTTCAATTTTGTTGTAACTTTTTTAAGCCAATGGAATTTTTTCAAATTCACCAACGACATTGTATCCTTTTTGAACTCTAGGACGTTTGGCAATGGAGTGATACCACCTTAAAACCTCCGGATAGGCATTTAGATCAATTTTATGTCGTTCGAATCTCGCTATCCAGGGCCAGGTAGCCATGTCCGCGATTGAGAATTCATCCCCTAAATATTTTCTTTGCTTTAATCTGGTATTAAGTGTTTCGTAAATTCTTTTTGCATAATCAATATATTTATTTTCAACAAATTCACCTTGTCCCGGATGGTAATATAAAAATTGATGCGCCTGACCTAAAATTGGTCCCACTTGCGTTAGCTGAAACATAAACCACTCCATTGTTATCCAGTAAGATTTTTTTGGCAAAAATTTATCGTACTTGTCTGCAAGATAAAGCATGATGGCTCCAGATTCGAAAATACTTGTTTGTGTCTCATGATCAAAAATTGCGGGTATTTTATTGCTAGGAGAAATTTTGGTAAATTCCTTTTGAAACTGCTCGTTGTTTCCGATGTCGATGGGGATCGCGTTGTATTGGGCGTTTAGCTCTTCAAGCAAAATACTAATTTTGCGACCATTTGGAGTAGGCCATGTATACAAATCAATCATTAATTAATATTTTTAATCGTAATATTAAAATACTCAACTATATTAGTATTCAATTGATAATAAATATTGAGAAATTATTCTGTTGCTATGAAATTTTTTAAACCAATTTTTTTAATAGGTTGTTTTTTCCTAAATTCTGCTGCTGCAGACCAGCTTGATTCCAGGCTCATTGAGTTGTTTGATAAATTGTACATTGCCGAAAGTAAAAAAGAAATAAACACCCTTACACAAGATATATGGAAGATTTGGGATGAAACGAATGATCCCAAAATTGAAGCATATTATTACAGAGGACTTGAAGCAATGCGCATGGGTGATTTTGTGATGTCGATAGATCTTTTTACTCGTGTAATCGAAAAAAATCCTGATTTCGCAGAAGGGTGGAACAAAAGAGCCACAGTTTATTATATTTTGGGCCAGTTTGATAAATCAATGATTGATATTAACAAAACACTGTTACTGGAACCACGCCATTTTGGGGCAATGGATGGAATGGGCTTAATTTTTATTCAACTTCAACAGTATGATAAAGCTATGAAAATTTATGATCAAATGTTAGAAATTTTTCCGCATAGTGTGGGCACTCTGGCAAAAAAAAAATTAATGCAAGAATTTATTTCTCAATCAATCTAGTTACCGAATATTAATATTAATAGTGATAACGTAAAAAAGCTCACAAATGTACTTAGTACAATATTTGCAGAAGTAACATCTTGTAGAGCCTACTGTCAAGCAAACTGTCTACCAAGGATTGGATTCCTTCTTCGAAAATTTTTTTCATATCCCGAGGACTCGTACTTCCATCTTCGGCAAATACCTCACCTCCAATTAATATTTCCGGGTTTTGAAGGTTGCCCTTAATAACCGCTTCAACAAAAATACTGTCTTTTTCATAAAAATTAATTTTGCCGTTGATATTATTTGAAAGCATATCAATCTGTGCGGTTATCAGGGCACGACCATTATTGTTTTGGAGCAACAAGTCCGTAGTTGAAATCGTTCCGTTATTAAATTGTAGTTCCCCGGTTATTGCAGAGGGAACATCAGCAAATCTATCAAGTAAGTAACTAATTGATTTACTTACAGAGGATAGACTTGCCACTTTATCAACCAATAAAGATAGCAGGGCTGCCCCAAATCTCTCTTCCTCTGTTGAAATAAAAAAAACAGAACCTTTAATTTCCATTAAACCATTGAGGTTTGCAATTAAACTCTCTTTGGATTTGTATGATGTGACTAAATTATAATGAGGGGAAGCAATTTTGATGTTAACACGTTCCCACTTGGCAATATTTGCTTGATCTAGAATTGTATTTAGTGAAATATTATTAAATGAACCATTTAACTGAATTGATTTGTTTTCATCTACACTGATTTTTCCCTTAGTGTTTATGTCGCCATCAATAAGTTTGGCGTTGAATTTGCTGATATCAATTATCTGGTTACTGTATTTTGCTTTAACAGAAGAGTTTCTAAAAATCATTCCTTTATAATGGATAGAGGGAGAAGATAGTTCAAGATGCAAGGGTGATAATGGCCAATAGTTTTTTTTAAAACTAATTTTACCTTTATCAATTGTCACATTATTTTCTATTCCTTTTGCAGAAAATATATTTGCATATCCAATGGATGGATAAAATTTCCATTTCCCCTTATCCTCTAAATTGATTATTAAATTGGTGTCTTTTTGAATATTCGCCAATAACTTGTTAACATCCAGTTCGTTATAAGTTGCTATAAAAATTATTAATAAAATTATGGGTATCGCAAGTAAAAAAAAAAATATTTTTTTCACTTAAGCTTTAATCATAATATTTTTTGGATCATGTAAAGCCTGAAATTCCAAGTTAACTTTATACTTTTTTTTCGCCACCTCGATTTCACAAGTTTTATTTTTTAGGTCATTTAACAAATGATAATTGTTGATATATCCAAAGGACATATTTTTATTGAAATTAAATGAATAATTGCCAGAAGTGGTTTGCCCAATTATTGTACCTTCTAAATATATCGGCTCTTCATGCAGCAACAAAGGCTTTCCCGGTTCTGATTTTTCCAACGTAAACATACATAATTTTTTTGTTAATTGGTTTTGATCGATCTTTTTTAAAGCATTTTTTCCAATAAAATCTTGTTCTTTGTTCAGGCTGACAGCGAATCCTAAACCGGCCTCATAGGGATTTTCTTCAGGCGATATATCGTGTCCCCAATGAAGATACATTTTTTCCATACGCATGATATCCATTGCATGGGCACCAGCGTGAATCAGTTGGTATGTTTTTCCAATTTCAATAATCGTATCGTAGATTTTTTTGCTGTTATGAATGGGAATATAAACCTCCCATCCAAGTTCGCCGACATAGGAAAGGCGTTGAAACCAAATACTTATTCCTTCAACGGTTAAAAATTTGCCACTTCCAAAAGGAAATTGTTCAGTATTAAATTTATCTCCCGCTAGGTCAGTTAATAAATCCCTACTTTTCGGTCCAAAGAGGCCAAGACAGGCGAAATTTTCTGTAATATCACTGAATTCAACATCATATTTTAAATTATTTAAAATATGTTTTTTGTCGTGCGAACGTACTGCAGCACCGCTAACTACTCTAAAAATTTTTTTTTCTATGCATGTTACCGTCAAGTCAGCCTCAATGCCGCCATTTGAATTTAACATTTGAGTGTAAGTAGTATTTCCTTCAGTATCTTTAATATTATTGGCGCATAGATACTGTAGTGCTTCATGAGCATTTGTTCCTTTCATTTCAAATTTTGAAAAAGGTGTTAATTCAAAGAGCGCTACATACTTTCTTGCGTGCGTTGTTTCAAATTCTGCAGATTCATACCAATTTTGATAACCAAAACTGTATTGATATTCGGCTTTTTGGTTCTTACGCGCATACCACATCGGTCTTTCAAATCCTCCCCCAACACCAAAACAAGCTCCGGCTTCCTTTAACTTATTGTGATAAGGAAGTAGTTTTTGATTACGAGAAGTAGTGTTTTGTTTGTAGGGCCAGTGCATGGCATATAGGTCGCCCAGAGCCTCTGTTACTCTTTCTGTAATAAATTTGGTTTCTGAATGAAATTTTTCAAAGCGACTAATATCCAAACAAAATATATCTTCACTTACTCCCCCGTTTATCATCCACTCCGCTGTAGCCCGACCCGCTCCTCCAGCACTAGCAAGACCAATGCTGTTGAAACCGGAACAAACAAAGAAGTTTTTTATTTCTGGCGTCTCTCCCAGAAGATAGCTTGTATCGGGCGTGAAACTTTCTGGCCCACAAAAAAATTTGCGGATCCCAGCATGTTCCAAAGTCGGTATTCTTTTAATAGCATGCATTAGATAGGGTTCAAAATGTTCGAAATCTCCGGGCAATTCACCAAAAGAAAAATCATTCGGAACTAATTTTGATTTTATAAAAGCTGGTTTCGCGTTGGGTTCAAAAATGCCTACTAATAGTTTTCCCGCGTCCTCTTTTATATATAAGCAGTGATTATAATCTCTCAGTACAGGTAACGAACGGTCAATGTCCTTAATACCTTCTGTTAAAATATAAAAATGCTCATCGGGATACAAAGGAATGCTAACATTAACCTCAGCTCCAATTTGCCTTGACCACATACCTGCAGCGAGAACAATATATTCACAATCAATTTTTCCTTTTTCAGTTTCCACACCAACTATTTTATTATTTCGAGTAAGAATTTTTTTGACAGGGCAGTGCTCCACAATGGTAGCCCCATTTTGCCGAGCTGCTTTAGCTAGAACGTTGGTTACTCCTACGGGATCAGCCTGTCCATCCAAAGGCATGTGCACTCCACCAATAATGTCATTTGTATTTATAATAGGATACAATTTTTTAATTTCAGATGGATTTAACATATTTGCTTCAACGTCAAAAAGTTGCGCAGTTGTTGCCTGTCGTTTTAATTCTTCTAATCGGTCACTTGTTGTGGCGACTGTGATAGCGCCATTTTGTTTCAAACCTGTTGAAAGTTCCGTTTCCTTTTCCAGTTTTTTATACAAATCTAAAGAATATTTTCTAAATTTTGTAATCGTTGCTGAGGAACCTAATTGACCTATCAGTCCAGCTGCATGCCATGTTGTTCCCGATGTGAGCTGGTCACGTTCTAAAAGAATGGTATCTTTCCAACCAAATTTGGCTAAATGATACGCAACAGAACAACCGGCAACACCTCCACCTATCACGACGACCTTTGTGGCACTTGGAAAAGAATTACTCATAATCAAAGAACTATGTTTATTGAAAATTTTGTGAAGTTAGAAGTCATTTTTTGTATTCGAGCGCTTTTTTGGTTAATCCCATTTGTTTTGCTTTTAATCGATTTATCTCATCACGTAGCTGAGCAGCATCTTCAAATTCCAGTTTCGAAGCAAATTCATTCATTTGAGTTTCTAAGTTTTTAATATGGACATCAAGATCCTTGCCAATAAGTTGCTTAGTGTTTGCAATATCAACAGTCACGTGATCTTGTTCTGCTGTACTTTTTATAATTTCATCAATATTCTTTTTTATACTTAAGGGGGTGATATTGTGCTGTTTGTTGTATTGTAGTTGTTTTTTGCGTCGTCTACTCGTTTCTTCTATAGCGGATAGCATGCTTTTTGTTTCTTTGTCAGCATACATGAGAACTTTACTGTCTACATTTCTCGCTGCACGTCCTATCGTTTGAATTAAACTGGTTTTTGATCGCAAATACCCCTCTTTGTCAGCATCGAGAATGGCTACGAGGGCACATTCTGGTATGTCTAATCCCTCTCTCAACAAGTTTATTCCAATAAGAATATTAAAAATACCCAATCGCAAATCACGTATTATTGAAATTCTCTCAAGCGTCTCAATATCAGAGTGTAAATATCGAACCTTTAATCCCTCCTCGTGCATGTATTCGCTTAAGTCTTCCGCCATTTTTTTTGTTAATGTAGTAATCATTACTCTATAGCCATTGTTTATAGTATTACGGCATTCATCAATAAGATTATCAATTTGATGTTTTGTGGGACGTATTTCAATAGGGGGATCTACAAGTCCGGTTGGACGAATTACTTGTTCAATAAAAATACCCCCTGTTTTATTTAATTCATAATCACCGGGAGTTGCGCTTACAAATATTGTTTGAGGTCGCATTGCATCCCATTCCTCTCTTTTAAGGGGACGATTATCAAGGCAGCTTGGCAATCTAAAACCATATTGAGACAAGGTTGACTTTCTTGAATAATCACCTTTATACATCCCAGCTATCTGGCTACAGGTAATATGACTTTCATCTATAAACAATAGCGCGTCCTCGGGAATGTATTCATATAACGTAGGAGGAGGCTCCCCAGGTTTCCTACCTGACAGGTAACGGGAATAATTTTCAATACCGCTACAACTACCAGTTGTTTCAATCATTTCCAGATCAAACGTTGTTCGTTCATCTAGGCGTTGTCTCTCAAGTAATTTTTTCTCTGATTCAAATACTATTAATTGTTTTCGCAAATCTTCTTTTATTTGGCCAAGAGCTTTTTTTATTGTTGGTTTTGGGGTGACGTAATGAGAATTTGCAAATATGCGTACATGATCCAGTTTTGAAATTTTTTCTCCTGTTAGTGGATCAGCCTCAACAATAGATTCAATCTCATCACCAAACATAGAAATTTTCCAGGAACGATCTTCATAGTGTGATGGAAAAATTTCTAATATATCTCCCTTAGCGCGAAAACTTCCGCGCTTAAAATCCATATCACGCCTTTTGTATAATAGTTCTACCAATTTTCTTATGATGATATCACGATTAATGTTTTGATTTTTCTCTAAAGTAAAAGACATGGAAGAATAAGCATCTACTGATCCAATTCCATAAATGCATGAGACAGAGGCAACAATAATTGTATCCCTTCGCTCTACCAATGATCTTGTTGCAGAATGTCGAAGACGATCAATTTGTTCATTAATGGAGGATTCTTTTTCAATATAGGTATCGGAACGAGGTACATATGCTTCAGGTGTATAATAATCATAATAGCTAACAAAATATTCTACTTTGTTATGTGGAAACAAACTTTTCATTTCTCCATAGAGTTGTGCCGCTAAAGTTTTATTAGGGGCCATAATTAGAGTAGGGCGTTGCAATGATTCAATTACTTTTGCCATTGTAAAGGTTTTTCCTGAACCAGTGACACCTAAGAGAACTTGTTCATTATCTCCTTCTTGAATATTTTTTACAAGATTTTGAATTGCAGAAGGTTGATCACCACTTTCTTTAAAATCACTAATAATCTTAAAAGGCTGGCTTGCAGATGGAACCAAAACTCCCATTGAAGTTTGTTCAACTACATTCATTTGGTATTTATATAATTTGTTAAATATTTGTAGGAGGGTAAAAAATAACCATTTTTTGTAATTGTGGCTCTTTTGATTCTTCCATCATCTTTTTCCAAAATATAAGGGAGTACTTCTTTTACAATGCCATCTCCAAATTCTTTACTGGAATCTTTTGGAAGTTCAGAGGGTAAATTATCAACAGCCATGATAGCAAGAGCTTGATTGTGTTGGTTAATTTCTTGCAGTGTTGTTCGGTCTATATAATAGTAAGGATCTATAATTGTAGAGGGTCTTGAAGTAGTAGGAATAGAGCCATTCACATCACAAGTAATATCTCCTATGACTTTTAGATTGTTATATTTTTCAATATCTTTTTTTTCAAATAATCGTGGTGATTTAGGATCCCAATAATGGGAACTAATAAGCATACTTGTGCTAGGCATATATTTATCAAGTACAGAGATATACATCTCAGGAGAATTGATGAAATGTTGCAAATCAAAAACATTCCCATCTTTATTGGAAACATAGGCAGAAGTGGGCAGGTTACAAAAGATAGCTGATGAATTATTATATTGTAAATATTCATCTGGTAAAACTTTTTGAATATTTGCAAATTTCAAAAATTCCAATGATCCTCTAGCAACTCGTCCATCGCCTGTAATAATAATTCTAGCATTGCCAAAATCTCTTTTATCAATATTATTTTTTAATTTTTCATAAGAATTTAATTCATGGGCACGGGGCATTGGTTGTTGACCCAAAGTTTCTAAATATAAATTGAGTGAATTGTAACATCCAACAATGCCAGCAAAACGACCAAAGCCAAGATAACGCCGACTAAGATCATCACGTATATTTTCATAATCAATTAAGGTAATTTTTTTCTTTAATATTTCTTTAAGTAATTCTTTTTTGTCCATACCGGGCGTTCCTTGTGCAGCGGCAGAATTATCTGGTTGAATTTTACTTGTATGAGAAAAAAACATATAGCTTTTTAATGGAATCAAAAGATCGGGCTCTATTTCTTTAACCCCTAAAACCAAGTTACAAGCACTCAAATCCTCAGTGATGATTGCACCTTGTTCTTCGTATTCTTGATCTGAAAAACAGCGATGCTCGGAAGGTTGGACGGAAATACTTAGATCAGAAAATGTACTTAATAGTTCTTTGATATGTGCTGGCACTAAAGGGGTTCGCCTGTCATCAGATCGAGATTCTCTGATTATAGCGATTTTATACATATTAATGATGATCTATTTTAATTGAGTAATCAGATAATACTTTGAAAAAATAATCAATAATATGTTTATTTGACGGTGCAGCTTGAACCCCTGGCTGAATTTTATTTTGTAACATTAAATCCACAGCGGCACTTAGTGTGATAGAAACCAATTTTGCCATTGCCGTATTTTCACCTGATCCTTTTTCATCAAGCTGGTAAGTTGATGAAAATACTTTTTTGTCTTGTTGTTCAGCTTCCAAATTAACCCATAAAACAACTCGGTCTTCTTCATTTTTATCGTATCGATAGTTCTTCCAAAGTTCATTGCTTTTTTGTTGAATTTGCTCTTCAATGTTTGCATCTTGTTTTTCAAGCATGTTGAAAATTTCCCTCCAAGCTAAAGTCCAACCATTCAATCGAAGTGTACCCCTTACAAATTCTTTGATTTTCCACTCTGGAGAAAATAAATATTCTTCAATGTAAGGCAGGGAATCGCGATTGGGATAAGCCTCAAAGCTTTCACTGTTAATTAAGTGATTTTTGACTTCTTTGTAGGGTTGAGGAACAAGTTTTTCCTCAAAGTTTTGAGTAAATTTAGCTGGACTGTTTAAAGCTCTGATTACTCCAACTGGAGACCAACTAAACTTATATTTAAAATCGTTAGGTACAGCCGGTATCCCCCCGCAGTAAGATTTATAACTCACAGATAAATTATTGAGATTAAGTGATTTAAGTTCTTGGACCAGTAAGTGTGAAAAAAAATGATCAATGCCTGGATCTAGTCCTACTTCATTTATAAATGTAAGATTTTGAGCAACAGCTTGTTCATTTAGTTTTTTAATGTCAGGAGCTAAATAACTTGTTGTTACAAAATGGCATTTTTTCTCAAGACAAATTTTTGCAATATCCAAATGCATGCTTGCGGTAAGTTGGGATACTATGATGTCCCCTTGTTCAACTTTTTCTTCTATTTCATTTATGTTAAAAGTTTTTGCGGAAACTTTGTCAGTTTTAACATGATCAATGCTTTTTTGGGCTTTTGAGAGAGTTCTGTTCCAGACAGTTAAGTTGTAATTATTTGATGCTAAGCGCCTGATACCAGGGATAGAGGAAAGGCCTGAACCAAGCCAATGAATGTTTTTCATTTTGTTAATTTGTTTTTATAAATATTATCTTTATTGTAATAAATATAAAGATCAATTACTTAAATCAGATGAAGACTATACCAGAAATTGTTAATTTTTTTAATGATGATCAAGCCTATATAACAACGGAAGACCAACCGGTTTTTACTTTTGCTGACGTTAAAAAACAAATTGATTCAACAAAAGATTTTTTTGAAAAGAATCACATACAAAAGACAGATACCATAGCAATTGTATGCGAAAATGGTCCGGTGATGGCTACATCTTTTCTAGCAACAGCGAGTAATTGTTGTGCAGCACCACTTAATCCATCGTATACTTCATCTGAGTTTGATTTTTATCTTGAAGATTTAAGTCCCAAAGCACTTATAGTAAAAGAAGGTTCAAATTCTCCGGTAATTGAAGTAGCAAAAAAAAGAGAGATTAAAATATTTAATCTATTAGTTAGTACTAAAGATCCTTCAGGAAAATTTAGTTTAGCATCCAAAGAAGAAAATATATCTAATGCTATAAATCAAAATGATAATATTGTTCCAGATGACATAGCTTTAATTCTTCATACCTCAGGAACAACTTCAAGACCAAAAATGGTTCCTTTAACTCATTTAAATCTTTGTACTTCTGCAAAAAATATCGTTCAAACTCTAAATTTAAATAGATCCGATAAATGTATAAATATCATGCCTTTATTTCATATTCATGGAATTGTTGGTTTATTACTTTCATCTTTATTTTCTGGAGGGAGTATTTTTACTTCAACAGGATTTAACGCATTGAAATTTTTTTCGTGGCTTAAAGTATTTTCACCAACGTGGTATAGTGCTGTTCCAACAATGCATCAAGCAATTCTCTCCCGAGCTAATAGAAATTCTGAAATTATTGCGATGACAAAATTAAGATTTATCAGGTCCAGCTCTGCACCTTTACCTTCAACAACAATGAAAGAAATCGAAAAAACTTTTCATTGCCCAGTTGTAGAATCATATGGCATGACCGAAGCTTCCCATCAGATGACAAGTAATCGCTTACCGCCTGGAAATAGAAAACCTATGAAAGTTGGTTTTGCCGCAGGTCCAGAAGTTTCAGTTATGGATGATAATCATAATATTTTAGAAAATGGAAAGATTGGAGAGATAGTTATTAGAGGAAACAATGTCACAAAAGGATATTTAAATAATTCTCAAGCGAATAAGGATTCATTTGTAGATGGATGGTTTCGCACTGGGGATCAAGGTTTTTATGATGAGGAAGGATTTCTTCAATTAACAGGTCGTATCAAGGAAATTATTAATAAAGGAGGGGAAAAGATTTCGCCACTTGAGATTGATGACGCAATCATGAAACATGAAAGTGTTTTTCAAGGCATAACGTTTCCAATTGTTCATAATAAACTAGGAGAAGAAGTTGCGGCAGCTATTGTTTTAAAAAATGATCATCAATTGACAGAACAAGAACTCAAAGAATTTCTTAGCAAAATATTAGCACCCTTTAAAATTCCGCAAACAATTGTTTTTTTAGATGAAATACCAAAAGGCAAAACAGGTAAATTACAGAGAATTGGTTTAGCTAAAAAATTAGGACTAGAGCAATGAAAATTTGTATCATGGGAGCCGGAGCAACAGGGGGATACTTAGGGGCTAAATTAATTAATGCAGGTCTTGATGTGTCACTTGTTGCAAGGGGCGCTCATTTAGAAGCAATGCAAAAAACAGGGCTTACCATAATAGAAAACGAAAAAGAAATTACTTGTACCCCTAAGTGTTCAGATTCTATGGAGGAATTAGGTAAGATGGATTTTATCTTTATTACTCTTAAAGCATACTCAATACCTGGAGTGGTTAAGGAAATTGCTAAAATGTTTGATGAAAATACATCCGTAATAACAGCTTATAATGGCATACCTTGGTGGTATTTTTTCAAGACTGGTGGACAATTCAATAACTATCATATCAAGTGTGTTGATCCAGACAACACTCAATGGAACTTAATTACACCTGAAAGAATTATAGGATGTGTTGTTTATCCAGCTACTGAGATCATACGACCAGGTGTTATAAAACATGTGGAAGGTAATCGTTTTTCTCTCGGAGAACCAAGTGGAATACAATCTGAAAGAATTTCGCAAATTAGTAAAGCTTTGGTTAGTGCAGGCCTTAAAGCTCCAATTCGTAATAATATTAGACAAGAGATTTGGACGAAACTTATCGGTAATCTCGCATTTAATCCTTTAAGTGTCATTACCGGTGAAACACTTGATGTATTGATATCCAAAAAAGAAAATAAAGAGATTGCATATGCAGCAATGCAGGAAGCAAGTTTAATAATGGATAAATTAAAAATTCCACTTAATATTAGTATTGACCAACGTATAGAGGGTGCTGCTAAAGTTGGAGCGCACAAAACATCCATGTTGCAAGATTATGAAAAAGGTAAAGAATTAGAATTAGATGCTATTGTAGTAGCTGTAAAAGAAATTGGTGATTTACTTAGTATTAAAACTCCAACTATTGATAAAATTCTATACGAAGTTAAAGAAAGAATATCACAAAATTAATTAGTCTCATGGAATTAGAGTTTTTAAATTTTTTAATTCCTCTGTTAATTACTGGTATATTCTCAGGATTAATTGCCGGATTACTTGGCGTTGGAGGTGGGCTCATAATCATTCCGGTTGTATTTTATATCTTGAATTTTTATGGCTTTTCAATGGATATTATAATGCACGTTGCCATTGCATCATCCCTTGGTGTTATCTTTTTTACTTCACTATCATCAATATATTCACATTATAAACTCAATAATATTGATTTGGATGTCATAAAAAAATGGTTTATTGGCGTTGTCTTTGGCTCCATTTTTGGTGCAATCTTTGCTAGCTCCATCAATGGAAATATATTGGTTATTATTTTTGTAGTCATTGCTAGTATTGTGGCAATAAGCATGTTTTTAAATAAAAACATTGTTTTAGCGAATGATATTCCTCAAAATTTTTTTTTAAATAACACTGTAAGTTTCTTGATTGGATATTTTTCAGTATTGATTGGTATCGGTGGAGGAAGTTTTAGTGTTCCTATCTTGATTTCTTTTGGAAAAAACATACACCGTGCAGTTGGAACTTCAGCAAGTATTGGTTTTTTTATTGCCCTTCCAGGTTTTATTACTTATGCATCAACTGGTTGGATGATAGAAGGACTTCCAAAGTATTCTTTGGGTTATGTTAATTTGCCAATTGTTTTAACTGTTGCATCCATTAGTGTGTTAACTGCTCCTTTAGGTGCTAAACTTTCAAATAAAGCTAATAAAAAAACATTAAAAAAGATTTTTGCTATTTTTTTATTGCTCATATGTGTAAGTCTTGTAATTGATCAATATTATTAAAATAAAATGAAATGAAAGACAGTTTATCCCAAAGATTAAAAAAAATTAAACCTTCTTTGACAGTTTCAATAAATGTTAAGGCTAATGCATTACGTGCCGAAGGCCGGGATGTATTAGTTTTGGCTGCAGGAGAGCCAGATTTTGATACTCCTCAAAATATTTGTCAGGCGGCAGTTAAGGCAATGAATGAAGGACAAACCCGTTATGTGCCTGGCAAGGGGACACCAGCTTTACAGCAGGCAATAATTAATAAATTTAAACGTGATAACAACCTGTCCTATAATTTAGATGAAATTATGGTTGGCGTAGGAGGAAAGCATATAATTTACAATGTCATGATGGCAACACTTAATCCTAATGATGAAGTCATTATTCCCGCTCCTTACTGGGTTAGCTATCCAGACATAGTTTTATTAGCAGAGGGCAAGCCTGTGATAGTTCCTTGTGATGCGAAACAAGGATTTAAAATTTTACCCAACCAACTTGAAAGTCATATCAACGATAATACAAAATGGCTTATGTTAAATAGTCCAAGTAATCCAACAGGAGCCGTCTACTCTTACGATGAGTTGAAAGAACTTGCAGAGATACTTTTAAAATATCCAAAAGTTCTAATCTTATCTGACGATATTTATGAAAAAATTTTATATGATAATACCGAATTTTATACTATCGCAACAGTAGAGCCTGAGCTCAAAAACCGAACAATAACAATGAATGGTGTGTCCAAAGCTTATTGCATGACCGGTTGGAGATTGGGATACTGCGGTGGACCAAAAGAAATAATCGCTGGAATGAATAAAATACAATCCCAAAGCACCACTTCAACTTCCTCAATTAGCATGGCTGCAGCTGTCGAGGCATTAAATGGGAATCAAGATTTTATTAAAACTCACAACCAACAATTTATAAAAAGAAGAGATATGGTTGTTGAAAAGTTAAATAATATTGCTGGTATTACATGTGATGCTCCCCAAGGAGCATTTTTTGTGTATCCAAGTTGTGCTGGATGTATTGACAAAAAGACTCCTGAAGGTGAAACAATTAGATCGGATGAAGACTTTATGAATTATTTATTGGACAGTGAAGGAGTAGCAGGTGTGCACGGGGAAGCGTTTGGACTTTCTCCATATTTTCGACTTTCATATGCTACAGATGAACAGACCTTGAATGATGCATGTGATCGAATTATGCGAGCTTGTACAAGTCTTAACTAAGATTCTGATCCGCTATAATTTTTGCTATACGAAGTAAATTGGTTGAACCAGCATTTCCAAAAGGAACGCCAGCAGTAATAACTATTGAATCATCATCTTTAGCCAAATCAGCTTTTTTTACAATTGTACAAGCATTAGCAACCATTTCTCTTGTGTTTTGAGCATCTTCCCCAAGGCAAGAATGAACGCCCCATGCCATTTGCAATTTTCTTGCTGTTTTAATATTAGGAGATATGCCAACGACACGAACGGGTGATCTCTCTCTAGACATCCGTAAAGTTGTTCGTCCACTAACAGAAAATGTTACAATTACTTTTGCTTGGGCATTTTCAGAAATAGTATACGCTGCATTGGTTATTGCATCTGTTGCGCTTGTATCATGCTTATTTTGCATTTGAATAGATTCATTATAGTTTTCACTATCATTTTCTACGCTTTCTATAATATTATTCATCATGATAACTGATTCTATAGGAAATTTACCTATCGCAGACTCAGCTGATAACATTACCGCATCTGCGCCATCATAGATGGCATTTGCAACATCTGAAGCTTCTGCACGAGTAGGGGTATTATTATTAATCATGCTCTCTAGCATTTGTGTTGCAACAACAACAGGTTTACCTGCTTCACGACATTGTTGTATAATATTTTTTTGAATCGCAGGCACTCGTTCAGGCGGTAACTCAACACCCAAATCTCCTCGTGCAATCATAATTCCATCAACAACATTTAAAATTTCCTTTAAATTTTTAACTCCTGATGGTTTTTCAATTTTTGCCA
>JYMV01003942.1_pt1 | contig 15586 bp, 13 predicted proteins | sample 338911 | NCBI WGS metagenome assembly JYMV01 (sample SAMN03354496, study PRJNA234377) | hydrothermal vent metagenome | biome: Deep sea; feature: Hydrothermal plumes at the Eastern Lau Spreading Center, Western Pacific Ocean; material: Seawater | place: Tonga | collected 2009 | depth 2000 m m
AAGTCATAAACCAGCCACTGGCCATTTTCCTTGAGCATTTTGTAATCAACATCGATCACACCATCCTTGCGGACAATCTGGGTTTTGACCATAGCATATTTGCCCTTAATCTGTTCGCCCACATAGTCAATGGTCTCATTCCGATAGTTCTCAATTTTGCTGGCGTAGGAGTTTTCAAGTAGTTTTTTAAAAAGCATGGTGAACTCTTTGCGCTCATTTTCGCTCCGGTTCTTATAATTCTTGGCCAGAGAGCGCATCACCATTTGCTTATAATTGAAACGCAGGCCAATCACATTACGCAGTTTTTCCCGTCTTAAAGTCGGATTTTTCTTGAGATCTTTATCGGAAACAATTTCCAGAACCTGATCGATGGTTCCCTTCAAATCCGCTGTGATTTGCGATTGCGCAAACACCTGCCCAGAAACCCAAAACAACGAAACCACAAACAATATATAAGCCCAAACATTTTTTCTGTTCATCAAAAAATCCTCACGGTTAGTTCCAACCAGCCATTTTTAGCAACTCTAGCAAATATGGTTTTTCTAATCAAGCCTCCTGCCAATTCCTTTCCCGTCAAAGGTCAATCTTCCCTTATAAGTAGGAGGAAAAAGCCGATAAATTACAAAAGGCTCAAAACAATCCGTTGAACTGATGATGGGGCAAAAACGGCCCGGACCAAAACTTCATCAAATTTAAACAAATTTTATAAAATATTGACAAAATCATTGTTATTTCATATAGTAGATTAATCCTTAATTTCTATAAAGACCAAATTTATCAATAATCTACATGGGGCGTAGAATCGTGGGTCCTTCTCGTATTTTTCCATTCTTGACACCATGCATTGCATATTTTTGTATTTTGCTTGCCGGGTGCGGCACTGTTGACTTGGAAATCCGTCAGGGCTACACAAATTCAAACATGCAACCCCGATCCGTGGCTATCTTGCCCTTTACCCTTGAGGAGCCAGATCCCGAAGAAGTTTCTCCCCACGAACTGTTCCGAACCTGTTTCTACAATTATTTCAGTTATCTCGGTTATGTCGATCTGCCCCTGAAAACCGTTGACCAAAAATTAAGCCGGGCGGGCCTTACGGACTCTAACAAAATATTGGAATTGAGTCCCGAAAAGCTTCGGAGAATTCTGGGTGTTGACGCGGTGATTCGTGGCCGTGTTCTCGCGGCCAATAATTTCACTGGCGGCATTCACGCGGAAACTTCCATCCATGCAAAAATTGACATGCTCGATCTGAGAACGGGAGATATTCTCTGGGAAACCGAACATAAAGAAATGATTTATTCAGGAATCCTTTCTCCAACGATTGTCGATATCATCCGGGATCAAATGGAAAACGTAAAAGTACACCAGGCCTATTTCAAAACAGCGGAGATATTTTCGGTCAATATGATGAAGGAAATCCCGGACCCCGCCGACAGTTGGAATGAGGAAATTCGCTTGCCTGAGATCACCTACATCGAAACCAACTTGAAACCGGACCTGAAACTGAAGCCCAGCGACCGGATCTATGTGAGCCTGAAAGGCGACCCCGGGCTAACCGGGTATTTCGATATTGGCAGCTGGAAGTCAAACATACCCTTAAAGGAAACCGTGCCCGGACTCTACACCGGAAGCTACACCATAAAAGCTTCCGATAAGGTGACCAGTTCCCTGATAATTGGCAGCCTGAAAAGCAAAAACGGCCTCATCGGAAAAAAGTTCTATAAAAATGGCATGGCCCAATTTGATTCTTCATCCACCAACGGACCATGATCCTAATGACATTGACTACCAAAAATATTTCAGCTCTTGCATGGTACCGGCCCTTGGGGATGTTTCTTTTTGCAATCCTGATTTCTGGCTGCGCCTCTGACCTGCAGACCAAGGTAGCCGGCAACCTGAACAGCCTGTCCGAAGATCAGACCGTGGCCATTCTGCCCATTGAAACGAGCCATTTGGGACAAAAGGAAATGGCGGATATGTTTCGGCACGGTTTATATGCCAACCTCAAGCAATCCAAATTTAATTTACTGGAAAAATATATTGTTGACGGCCTGCTGAAGCAAAACAATTTGAACGATCCTGCAAGTTTTCTAACCATCAATCCCATGCAGTTTGGCGAAATCCTGGGCGTCGATGCCGTTGTATTCAGCCGAATTAACAAAGTGGAACGCACTTACTTTATTTTGCATTCCTCCATAGAACTCAGCATCTCCATACAGATGGTCGACACCCGGACCGGAGAGATCCTCTGGCGAGCCGAACAAACGGAACATGATTTTTCTGGTATCGGCAAAATACCAACTGGAATCTTCACCGCCCTGCTCGCTCCCATTCAGTTTGTGACCAATAAATTCAACCTGCGCAAGATGACTGCAAAAATGCTCGACAAACTGACCGCCCTGGTAAAGAAACCGGAAAACGCGGAAACAAACAGCAAATTTGAAAATCCGGTGATCGCGAAAAAAGCCACAATCGATTTGAAAAAGATTGAAGAGCTCCAGCAACTAAAGGCCGAATGGACCCAAGCGCTGGCCTTAGATAAGGAAATGGAACCGGAAGTTTTGCAGGATGGAACCCATCAAGAGGCCGAGAAAGAAACTCGGGCCCTGAAAAATGATCCTTCATCCCTCGCGCCCCAAGCGATGGATAAAATTCAAAACGAGGGACCGCTAAGATCGGGGGTTCGCAAAGTTCTGGACGTGGAAGGAGAACTGGCACCGCTTCCAACTGTTCCTCAACCTAAAGGGCAAGAGGCCGGGACTCCCGCACCCTTGAACATGTGGAAAGCGACCCTGACCACTCCAACCCATATTGAAGATGGTGAAAAACAGCCACGCGAATTAGTTAAATCAGGCAAAAATATTAAATATGCTCCAACACGATCGGCGGCTTTTTATACAGTACAAGTGGGGGCCTACAAAACCAAAGCCTACGCTCAAAACCTTTCGAACAAACTGGTAAAAAAAGGCTACAACGCTTTCGTGACCCGCAACAACAAACAGATTTACCGGGTGCAAGTGGAAAAATTTAAAAATAAAGAAGACGCGTTAAAACTCGCCGAACTAATCCGGAAAAAAGAAAAACTGAAAAACTTTGTCGCCCGGGCTACAGCCGGATAGAACAATGTATAGCTCATCTGGCTAAAAAGACGGTGCTTGCCAAAAAAAGGTTGTAGTTAGTTTTCTCTCCTGTTATGGAGCCACGGCAGGGTAAGGCCCACGGCTCGCAATACTTCCAGGATTCGTTCGGGTTCGGCCCTTTGGGTATAATCCGACTGCACAAAAGCAAACTGAATGACCCCTTCCCCGTCCACCACATAAGTCGCGGGAATGGGAAGCTCCACTTTCTCCGTCCCGTTTATGGCTACCAGATCCAAGTTAAAATTTTCTTTGAACAGGGGCACCAGCTTATTATCGAGCTCAAAAACCAGGCCGAATTTTTTTGCGACCAGATTGTCCGGATCACTTAAAACTGGGAACTTCAATTCATTTTTTTCATGGGTAGTGAGTGAGTGGTTTGGAAGTTCCGGAGAAATTGCTAATAGGGTCGCATTATTTGCTTTTATTTCCGGCAGGACTTTTTGCAGAGCCCGCAACTCCAGATGGCAATAAGGACACCAGCCACCACGATAAAAACTGATGACCATATGCCCACTCTTTAAAAGCTGGTCCGAGGACCTTTTCTCGCCCAACGCATCGGTCAACTCGAATGAGGGAAGGGCATCTCCCTTTTTTAAAGCCCGCGCCTCAAGGTTTTGCGCTATCAGTTTGGCAGAGGCTTTCAAAATTATATCCATGACATTCTCTGGAATTTGTGGAATCATTTCTTTTTGAAAATTTTCTATTTCCTGAAGCAAAGTCATACTCCTCTCCATTCTTTGCTCTGAACGTTTTAAAAAACTGCTTCCGGCAACATTTCCGCAAACTGTTTGGCAATACCAATCGGGCTGTCCTGAAAATCTTTTTGAAACTGCTTCGCGAAAACATCGATGAAAATATCTTCTTTCTCTTCTTCGATGGCCTGCAAAGTCCTATTCGCGGTTTCTTCCGGGGAACTTTTTTCCATAGGAAGATCCTTTGCCATATCTGTGTCGATGGGGCCTGGATAAACTGCCAATACATGCGTCCCCTGTTGAGCCAGTTCTGCCCGGACACCCTGGGTTAAAGAGTAAAGAGCCGCTTTCGATGCGGAATAGGACCCTAATACAGGGAAACTGGCAAGACTGGCAACCGAAAGAACATTGACAATAGCTCCGCCTCCATTTTTTCCCAATACGGGAGCGAACGCCCGGATCATGGAAAGCGTTCCAAAATAATTCACTTCCATTTCCTGACGAGCGGAATCCAGGTTATTCCCAGCAATTAATCCCGTATAGTTGGCAATCCCCGCATTGTTGATGAGTAAATCAATATCTCCCGCTTTTTTCACTGCAGAAATGATCTGTTCTTCATCAGTAATATCGAGAGATACAATCTCTATCACATCTTCAAATTTTTCCAAACATTCCGGATGGGCTTTTTTGAAAGTTTCCACATCGCGCATGGCCGCATAGACTTTTTTCGCCCCCCGTTTGATCAGAGCTTCCACATAAGCTTTACCAATTCCCCGGTTCGCGCCGGTTACCAATGCTATCGAATTTTTAATCTTCAATTCCTTTTTCTCCTTAAATTTTTGTTAGTTAAATAACTTAATAAATAATAAAATTTTAGAGCTTTTTCAGCCAGGATTTCAGCCTGTTAATTTCACTATCCATAACCTTGGGATCTTTTAAAGCATGGGCCACCACCACGGTTCCATGGAGCGAAGTGATCAGTTGCAAGCCCAGTGCATCAGCATCTTTTTCCCCCATTTGACGGAATTGTTCAGCAATCCATTTTTGGTGCATTTTAATCAGGCCATCTGCTTGTTTAGAAACCGGTGCTCTTTCCTTGTCCAATTCCTGGCAGAGGCTGCCGACAGGACATCCATACTTAACAAATTTATGCTTCATTCCCTCTAAGTTGCCCAGCATTTCGATAAGACGGTCTTTAGGGTTCGGGAGCTTCTCCAGCTCTTCAAACCAGGATTCAATGGTTTCTTTACGATGATCCAGAACTTCAGAAATCAGATCCGCTTTGGTCTTGAAGTAATAATGCACGTTCCCCAAAGGAACTCCGGAATCCTCGGCAATGTCGGCAAGAGAAGTCTTGCTATAGCCAACTTGATGAAACAACTTACCGGCGGAATCCACCAACCTCTCCCTTTTGTCACTGGTTCTTGGCATCGTTCTCAAATATTAGTTAGTCAACTGACTAAAATTAATACAAGGCTTGAATTTTGTCAAGCTTAAATAAAAAACATTTTATGCCCGTTACCAACCAGACAGGAATAAATACCAACTAGGGCTAATTTTTCAGATATTTATCCAGCAGATCGAAGCACCTGAGGATTTCATCTTCGCTGTTGTAAAAATGTGGAGAGAGGCGAACCAGGCCATCTCGCACGGTGATCTTGACCTTGTTCTCCAGCATCCAATCATAGAGTCGACTGACGTCCTGATTCATTACAAAAGCAATATTGCCGGAGCGTTCCTCCGGTTGGGTGGAGCTGTATATTTTCAGTCCGCGCTTTTGAAGTTGTTCGAGAATCGTATCGCCCAGGGCCATCACCCGCTGTTCGATATTTTCAATTCCTGTTTCCAGTAGCAGGTCCAGCGCTGCACCAAACGCGTGGATGCTCATCGTGTTGGGCGAACCTTCTTCGAAACGTTGCGCGTCCGGCCTGAAGGCAAATTCGTAATTCATGAAGTCTGCCGCGTTGACCATATTCCCCCATCCCACTGTTACCGGATACACTTTTTCCAGAACCTCCCTGGAAATATAGAATCCGCCCAGCCCTTCGACACTGAGCATCCACTTGTGCCCGTCGGCAGAGAGAAAATCGATATGGTCGCGTTTCACATCCATCGGCAAGAGTCCCAGACTTTGAATGGCATCGACGCAAAACAGGATGCCCTTTTCCTTGCAGAACGCGCCAATGCGGTTGAGATCACAGCGGAACCCGCTGTTGCATTCCACGGAACTGATAGAAATGAGTCTCGTCCGTGCGTCCACCTGTTTGACCAGATCGTCAAATAGCACCCGCCCTTCGATAGCATGAACCATGCGGGTTTCTACTCCCAGGCGTTTCAGGTTCCACCAGGGATAAACATTGGAGGGGAACTCGATGTCGGGGATAACCACATTGTCGCCTGACTTCCAATCCAGTCCGTTAGCAACAATAGAAAGACCTTCAGAAGTATTTTTGACGAAAGCCACCTCATCCGTTTCGGCGTTGATGAGTCGGGCAAAACTTTTCCGGGCCTGTTCGATCCCAACCATCCAGGTTTCGTAATGGGCGGTACCAAAACGGGTGGCATCATCAACAAACTCAGTCACCACTTTGCGCACCCGCTCCGGCAATGGGGCCACCCGTGCATGATCGAAAAAGATCAGTTCCTCCGTCACCGGAAACTCTTTCCTTATTTTTTCAAGGTTCAAAACTAAATCCCCCCAACCCCAGTTATATCCTCTTCATTTGCCTTCATGCCCCGAATGGGGTAGCTGAGGTGATTTACAACGCCTCAGTTAGCGTCACGCTGATTACTTCGCGCACGCAAAATGGAACGGAACCCATATTTATGACGGATACGGTCGATACCCTGATACAGGTCGTCCCAACATTGTCCGCCTTTACTATCAAACAAACCTTCCTGCCGATAAGGGGTTGCGGTCAACGAAGTGAACGCGATACCGATGAGGCGCACCCGCACCCGGCGCGTAAATAGCTTGCGGAGCAATCCCGCGCCGATCTTAAATAATGTATGATCTTCCGCCGTTGGCATCTCCAGAGTTTTTGATCGGGTCACCGTCTTAAAATCAGAGTACCGCAGTTTCAACGTCACCGTACGGGCAAACAGTTTATTTTCTCTTAGCTGGCCCGCCGCTTTTTCGGTCAGGTAACTGAGTGTGGACTCGAGAAATAATGGGTCTGCCGAGTCCATCTCCAATGTCGTCTCGCGGCTGATGGAGCGCGGGTCTTCTACTTCGCCGATGACCGGACTGTCACTGATTCCCCTGGCCTTGCTATAAAGGGACACGCCCCATTTGCCATAAGCTTCTTCGAGCAATTCAAGTGGCAGGCGAGCAAGGTCGCCCACGGATTTGATGCCCATGCGGCGTAGTTCGGCTCCGCCTTTCGGCCCGATTCCCGGAATGCGTTGAATAGGGAGCGGCGCCAGAAATCTTTGTTCCATTCCCGGTGCGATCCACAGCATTCCATTGGGTTTGCAATAAGCCGAGGCGATCTTGGCCAGCAGTTTGTTGGAGGCAATACCAATGGAAGCGTTCAGCCCCAACGCCTCAAGAATCTCGTTGCGAATCTTTTCCGCCGACTTCAGAACCGGACCGTGCAGTCTTTCACATCCAGTCAAATCGACAAACGCCTCATCGAGGGACATCGGTTCCACCAAGGGGGAATAGCGTTTTAAAATTTCAAACACCTTTGCCGAATATTCGCTGTAACGCCGGTGTGAACCACTCAGAAAAATAGCGTGCGGACACAACCGCTTGGCTTGGGCAATCGGCATCGCGGAATGAACACCATACCGCCTCACCGCATAAGACGCTGCCGCCACCACTCCCCGGCCATCCGGATCGCCTCCTACTATGACCGGCTTTCCTTTCAGGGAAGGGTCGAGCGCCTCTTCCACCGACACGAAGAATGCGTCCATATCCACGTGCAAAATTTTGCGTAGTTCCGTGTTCATTACCCAAACTTGCGTAATACACCAATGACCACGCCCTGGATGGCAAAGTCGCCTTCACGAACGATGATCGGTTTCATATCCGGGTGGGCGGGTTGCAGGCGCACCCGGCCTTTTTCCCGATAAAACCGTTTCAAGGTGGCCTGGTCGTTATCGATCAACGCCACCACCGTTTCTCCGTTTTCGGCTACATTGCGCCGTTCAATGATCACGTAATCGCCGTCCTGGATATGGTCTTCGATCATCGAATTGCCTTTGACCCGAAGGACAAAGATGTCCTTGTCTCCGGCATCGGGCAACAGGGCCACCACTTCACGGTGGTCCAGAACCTCAATCGGCTTGCCCGCCGCAATATTCCCCAGCAACGGGTATTCCCGGACAGGTTCTTCCACCACTTCAATTGCCCGACTCAAGTTATGTTGCTTACGAATCAAGCCCTTCTGTTCCAAATGGACCAGGTGCTTGTGCACCGTTGCCGGAGAACTGAGCTGGAACCGTTTGCCAATTTCCACAATGCTCGGCGCATAGCCCTTGGAACGGATATGCTCCTTGAGATAATCATAAATCTCTCGCTGACGTTTGGTGAGATGCATCTTCTAATCCCTCTATACGGGTTTCCTCATATCACTTATAGTAGGCGAAAAAAACACGAAAATCAACTGCTAGCCGCAGGGGCAATGAGTAACCGCTTTATTTGGCAAGCAAAGAGATTGGCGGCTTGATGAGCCTTTGCCCAATTGCCTCCCACGCTAGTGGGTGGTATCTTGAGGGCGTGAGAGACAAACTGAAAATACTGTTTTTGTGTACCGGCAATTCGTGCCGAAGCCAGATGGCTGAGGGCTGGGCCCGGCATTTGAAGAGCGACTCCATCCAGGCATTTTCGGCCGGACTCGAAGCGCGTGGGCTAAATACCAATGCAGTTCGAGTCATGCAGGAGGCCGGGGTGGACATCACCGGCCAGAAGTCGAAGAAAGTGGAAGAAGTGGAAACCATTCCTTTCGATTTCGTGGTCACCGTATGCGGACACGCCGATGAGAACTGCCCGGTTTTCACCTGCGCCACAACGGTCGTGCATTGCGGATTTGATGACCCGCCAAAGCTTGCACAAAACGCAAAAACGGAAGAGGAAGCCCTGGATCATTATCGCAGGGTGCGGGATGAGATTCGCACCTTCATCGAAACCCTGCCAGGAATCTTGCGGTGACAACATGAAAAAGTTCGCTATTGTCTTTTTGCTGGCTCTCGCGCTATTTGTGAATTGTTCCATGGGGGAAGGTACTACCACGCGCATTGCCATAGTCGGTGATACCGGAACCGGCGAACGGGGTTACGCACCAGGTTTTTCTGCCGTGCAAAATGCCATGCGCAATAAAATACCGGACGCGTTACTGCATCTTGGCGATTTCGTTTACCAGCCTGAACCGTTTCCCAACTCCTGCCCGGACCGATACATAGAGGAAATCAAAAAAACTTTGGTCGTGCCTTATCCCCTGCGCCTTTTTGTCGCTGGCGATAACGACCTGCCACCAAAAAAATGGAAACCGAAAGCTTCGGGTTGCTGGGATAAAATCGACCCTCTTGACTCCGGTTTCGATCGTTCTGACCAACACAATCCACAACCTCGTAATTTTGAAGGCACCCGGGTGGTGGGTAACACGCTGATAGGGATTATCCATCATTATCCCTGGCAGGACCCAACCCCGTGGCTACAGCCGCGTATTACAGAAGCCCGAAAAAAAGGCCTCTGGGTCATTCTCGCCGTCCATGAACCGGCACTCACCACCGCATGGTATTTGGACAAACGCCACACGGCTCTAAAGCAGTTGAATGCTCTGAAACCCGACCTGGTGTTTGCGGGCAACCAGCACTCTTACGAACGGTTTCATTCCATGAGCCCGGTCGAGGATGGCGCATTCAAGGTTGTCAAATCAGAATCCGGGAAATACCAAAGCGGGGACGGAACGATCCACATTGTTTCAGGTGGAGGCGGAGCCACCTTTAAACCTTTTGCCGACATGCAGAAAAATGAAAAGCACACCGCGCCAAAAGATGTATTTGACGCGTTGGCCAAAAGGGCACTGATGAACCATTTTATTATCCTGGATATCTCACGGGATGTTTTGAAAGGAACGGTCTGGCGGGTATGCGTGCAGGATAATCCGGATGATAAATGGAGTCCCCGGTGGAAAGCACGAAAAAAATTCTGGAACACCATCACTTTGGAATGCGATGGCAAACCGGAAGGGGTGACCATTTATGAAGAGTTCAGCTTATCGCGGCAATAAAAAAACCCCGTGCAGATTATTCTGAGATCTGTACGGGGGTGGTTTTCTTTTATTTGGATTGCGCAAGAATCGCGTCTACTTCATCGCAGGTTTTTTTCACATCCTGCGCTGATGCATTCAGGGCGGCCGTTTCTTCCTCGGTCATTTTCAGTTCAATGACCTTCTCGATTCCGTGGATGCCCATCATGACGGGAACACCAAAAAATATCCCGCTCCAGCCGTACTCCCCTTCCAGGTAAGCGGTACAAGGGAGAATGCGGCGTTTGTCCTGCAAAATCGCCTCAATCATTTTCACGACTGAAGCGCCGGGCGCGTAAAAGGCACTGCCGGTTTTAAGCAGCCCGACGATTTCCGCCCCGCCTTTTCGTGTGCGTTCCACCACCCGGTCGATCTGTTCCTGAGTCATCAATTCGGTGATCGAGATGCCCGATACTGAAGTGTAACGGGGTAGCGGAACCATGGAGTCGCCATGCCCCCCAAGAACCATTGCGTCCACATCCACCAGTGAGCATCCCAACTCCAGCGAAACAAAAGTCCGCAAACGGGCCGAGTCGAGCACGCCAGCCATGCCGATGATCTTGTTCTTAGGCAGGTTCCCGGTTTTCTTGGCCATGTACACCATGGCATCCAGCGGGTTCGACACCACAATGACAATCGGATCGCGGGAATGCTCCATGATCTGCTTTGTCACCGATTGAACAATTTTAGCATTGGTAGCGAGAAGATCTTCGCGGCTCATGCCCGGCTTACGAGGCAAGCCCGCCGTGATCACCACAATATCCGAATTCGCGGTATCTTTATAATCGTTGGTTCCTGTCACCAGGCTATCGAAAACCTGCAGGCAACTCGACTCCTGCAAATCCAGAGCTTTTCCTTGCGGGACCCCTTCAATAATATCAATGATCACTACATCGCCGAGGTTTTTATAAGCTGCCAACTGAGCAACGGTGGAGCCAACCTGACCCGCGCCAACTACCGTGATTTTTTTTCTTGCGCTTGGCATAGCAGTCCTCTACATGAAAGCAAACCTGAACCAGGTTTGACCTGTTAATAGCCGCCGGGCCACGCCCGGTGGAAATTTGGTAATGGCTTCCTGAGCTGAGATAGCTCTGTGCTAGCTAAGTAGAGCTATCGCTCGTTGCCAGCGAAGGTTCTCCACAAGATCAATTATTCAAGCTGTCCAATATTTTGTTGAAGGTTGCGCTCGGACGTGTCGCCGCCTTAACCTTTTCTGGATCCGGCAGATAATAGCCACCGATATCTTTAGGCTTTCCATTGGAAACCTTCATCTCGTCAAAAATGACATCCAGTTTTGCCTCAAGTTCCTTGGCAACTGGAGTAAAACTCGCCTTAAGGTCCGCATCACCATCTTGTTTAGCAAGTTCTTGCGCCCAATAAAGCGTTTCGTAAACATGGGTGCCTGCATTATCCAACTGGCCGACCTCACGACCGGGCGACTTTTTATTATCCATCAACGTGCCGCTAGCCCGTTCCAGGGTTTCCGCCAGAATTGCAGCTTTTTTATTGTCCTTTGTTCGGCCCAAGTGCGCCAAAGATTCAGATAGAGCCAAAAATTCTCCCAGAGACTCCCATCTCAAATGCCCTTCTTTGAGAAACTGTTGAACATGTTTAGGAGCAGACCCTCCGGCTCCGGTCTCAAAAAGACCTCCGCCATTAATAAGCGGTACGATTGAGAGCATTTTTGCGCTCGTGCCCAGCTCCAGAATTGGGAACAGATCGGTCAGATAATCCCGCAGGACGTTCCCCGTTGCGGAAATAGTATCCTTGCCTTCTTTAGCACGTTTGAGGGAGTGATTCATTGCAACCACCGGTGCCATAGTTTGAATGTCCAGGCCGTTGGTATCGTGATCCTTCAAATAGAGGTTTACTTTTTCGATAATCTGGGCATCGTGCGCCCTGTTCTTGTCCAACCAAAAAACAACAGGGGTTGCAGAGAGCCGGGCTCTATTGACAGCCAGTTTAACCCAGTCTTTGATGGCTATATCTTTTACCGTACAAGCGCGGAAGATATCTCCCTCTTCTACATCGAACTCATGCAGAACTTGTCCAGCCCCATCAAGCAATCGGATGGTGCCTTTTCCAGCCGCTTCAAATGTTTTATCGTGAGACCCGTATTCCTCCGCCTTTTTTGCCATGAGGCCAACGTTAGGCACCGTTCCCATAGTGGTTGGATCGAATGCGCCATTCTCTCTACAAAAATCGATGGTCGCCTGATAAATACCGGCATAACTGCTATCCGGTATCATGGCCAGGGTGTCATAGGCCTTGCCATCAGGGCCCCACATTTGCCCGGAGGTACGAATCGTAGCGGCCATGGAAGCATCGACAATGATGTCACTCGGAACATGAAAATTTGTGATGCCTTTGTCGGAGTCCACCATCGCCAGATCCGGTCCATTCTTGATGCAGGTCTGAATATCCGCTTCGATTTCTTTCTGTTGGTCGGCGGGCAAACTCTTTATCTTTGCGTAAACATCGCCTAAACCGTTATTGGCGTTCATACCTAGTTTTTCAAAAACGTCCGCATGCTTTTCAAACAGGTCCGCAAAAACAACCGTAACGCCATGACCAAAGATGATAGGGTCGGAAACTTTCATCATGGTGGCCTTCATGTGCAAAGACAGTAAAACATTGGCTTTTTTTGCTTCCGCTACTTGCTCTTTAATGAACTGGCGTAAAGCCTTGCAACTCATATTGGTCGCATCGACTACATCGCCCGTCTCAAAGGAAACTTTATCTTTCAACACCGTGATGCTTCCATCCTCGGCCACAAATTCAATCTTACCGTTTCCTGCTGATTGGTCGGTAATGGTCGTAGATTTTTCGTTGGAGCAAAAATCTCCACTCTTCATGGTCGCGACATTCGTTTTGGAGTCCTTGGACCATGGGCCCATTTTGTGCGGATTACTCTTTGCGTAATTTTTGACCGAAACGGCGGCCCTGCGGTCCGAATTCCCTTGTCTCAAAACAGGGTTGACCGCGCTTCCCTTAACTTTGTCGTACTTGGATTTAATTTTCTTTTCGTCATCATTTTGCGGATCTTCGGGGCAATCCGGAAGATCATAGCCCTGCGATTGCAATTCTTCGATAGCCGCCTTAATTTGGGGATTGGAAGCACTGATATTAGGAAGCTTGATAACATTGGCATCGGGTTGAAGTACCAATTCACCCAATAAAGCCAAATCGTCCGGCTGCTGCTGCTCCGGTTTGAGTCTCTCAGGAAATTGAGAAATGATCCGTCCGGCTAACGAAATATCCATTGTACCCACGTTAATCCCTGCCGCCTGGGTAAATGCTTGTATGATGGGAAGAAAAGATCCACTCGCAAGCTGAGGCGCTTCATCCACTTTCGTATAAATAATATCTGGTTGTTCTGACATCGTCTTTACCCCAATAAGAAATTACTTTAAAAAATAAATATCTACCTTTCCTTAGCCTTCTCGGTTTATTATTCCCGCAATCCCAGATTGAATTTATCTAAATAACGAATTGCTAAAATAACCAAATCGCGAGTGGTAGAAATAACAGGAAAGTGCAGCATCTAATGTCTGTTAGAAGAACGGTTAAGCTAAATTATTAGCCCCTTCTTGTCAAGCAATTTTGGTCAGACCATTCCCCACAAAAGCACCGAAAAAATGAACCGAGAGAGAGGCAAGCAAAACAGTTCGGGAAGCCTTCCTATGTATACGGGAATGAACAATGTTTGAAATATGAGATAATTGTTTTATTCTTTTTAAATAAACTCTTTTCCCTGCTAATTTTTCCTTTATGGACATTTCTGAACATGTATACCGACTGGCGATTGATTTCAGCCAGGTAAAGAATATTCCGCCCGATCCCCGGCAAAGACTGCCCTATTTCCAAGCCTTTAAAAAATTATTGTACGAGGAGAAGGAAAGGATCAAGAGCCGGCATCGCTCAGGAATCGGCGGACGCGAAATCATCCAGGCCCATACCAGCCTGATCGATGAAGTCATCCGGCATGTCCTTCTTTCCATGACACAACTTGAGGTTTATGCCGAAGCCGGCGTCCTGGAAGATTTTTCTCTCATTGCGGTGGGAGGTTATGGCCGGGGGGAACTCAATCCACTTTCAGATATCGACCTGTTGTTTCTTCTTTCCGCAAAACCCCAGCCTCTCACTGAAACTTTCATTAAGGATGCGCTTTCGGTTATTTGGGGATTCGACATGGAAATCGGGCACAGCTCCCGTACGATTAAAGACTGCATAAAACTTGCCCGGGAGGATCTGACCATCAAAACCTCTATGATCGAAACCCGGTTTCTCATTGGCAACCGAAGCACTTATGAAAAGTTCTACAACTCCATCCATAAAAATGTTTTACAAAAAAATGTAAAACAATTTTTGAATTCTAAATTGAAAGAAAAATACACCCGGCACGGTCAGGAGGAGGGGGTAGTTTGTCATCCGGAGCCGGATATTAAAAACGGACCGGGGGGATTGAGGGACTACCACAACGCCCTTTGGGCCACCGCCGTGCGCTACGGATGCCACTCGCTTCGTGAAATCAATGAGACCCATGTTCTGTCCCGGCCGGAAATCGAGTCGCTCTACCATTCGGTTGATTTTTCCCTTCGAGTCCGCAATGAACTGCATTATCTGACCGAGAAAAAAACCGATGTCCTGACTTTCGACATCCAGAAACAACTGGCGGCCAATCTGGGATACCTGTCTTCCACCGATGGCCAACCCGTTGAAGAGTTCATGCGCGACTACTATCTACACGCCACAAATATCTATAATTTTTCCCAAAACCTTTTCGAGCATTGCCGGCAACCCAAAAGGTCTCTCAAAAAAGTAATCTCCTCATTGACCAAAAAGTCCTTAGGGCATGGATTCCATATTTCAGATTCCTCCCTGATTTACGAGGGTGATACGAAAGAGGATTTTAAAAAAGACAAATCCCTTTTATTGACGGCGCTGGAACTGTGCAGAAAACATCAGGTCATGCCGGATTTCAAGCTCCGTCGGCAAATGCGATTGAACAAAAACCTCGTTAACGCGCAATTCATGAAGGGCAAGGAGGTTGGAGATTTCCTGTTTTCCATTCTGGACGATGACGCCGCAGAAAAAATCCTGCGACTGATGCACGAAACTCGCATTCTTGAACAAATCTTGCCGGAATTCGGCCTTGCACACTGTAAGGTGAACCATGACTTCTATCATCATTACACCGCCGATGAACATTCCCTGCGCGTCATCCGCTTTTTGGATGAATTGGTCATTACCAGCATCACCAATCCCACCGACCTGTCCGCCTTGTACCGTAATTACCCAGCGAAAGGGGTTCTGAAATTATCGGCTCTTCTTCAATCGGTGCGAAAAATGCCCAATGACGAATTGGGCCACCATGAATTTTTGAAATCCCTTACGGAAAGGCTGAACCTGGAAGAAGCGGATGCCCAAACCCTGCAATTCTTTCTCGATAATCCTTACACCCTGATCGACACGGCCTTGCATCAGGATATTCACCAAC
>JYMV01036189.1_pt1 | contig 15584 bp, 12 predicted proteins | sample 338911 | NCBI WGS metagenome assembly JYMV01 (sample SAMN03354496, study PRJNA234377) | hydrothermal vent metagenome | biome: Deep sea; feature: Hydrothermal plumes at the Eastern Lau Spreading Center, Western Pacific Ocean; material: Seawater | place: Tonga | collected 2009 | depth 2000 m m
GTCGAAGGAGATGAGTTCTTCTTGCGAAATAATGATGGTTGTGGGTGGGGCGACGAGGGCCGGAAGTCTCACTTTCTAGTGGACCTGTGGGAGAAGATCAAGCCGGAACTCACACCGAACGGTCGCAGCCAAGAGCGAAGCATCGAAGAGGACCGCATGAATGAAGAACTATCGAGGAAGGATGCCGTATGACCGACAAGGCAAGAACACCGAAGTTGAAACTCTTCAAAGTTTCGAGTGACGACGAGGGGGATGGATGGGAAGTGATCTGGGCCTATGACAAGGACGAGGCATTCATTGTTGGAGCCAAGGCACTTGGCCGACACGACCTCCACTACCCTGAAGCAGTAATCAAGGTGACACAACCCCGAGGGTTCCGAGTCCGAGACTACAACCCACCATCAGAACCTGGAGTACTCAAAGAATCTTCGAGGAAGGTTGCCGTGGACCTGTGGAGGAAGAACAAGTAATGGCGGGGTCATTCTACGATGACAACTACGGCTGGTGGGAGATCGAGGACCAGTCTGATATCGACTTCTTCCACAAGACCCAGGAGGAGAATGTCGAGAAGAAGTGCGAAGGGTGCGGCGGGGTATTTCAGTTGCGACCACAGGCCGGCTTCTGCAACAGTTGTGCGGATGCCAGAGAGAGAGGTTGGATGTGAGCGAAGATCTACTGGACTTCTACGACCGCTGTTTCGATGAGGGGTGTGACGAGGATCACGCCTACGAGGATCCGATGGTCCGTGACCTCACCGAGAAGGAGTGCAAGGGGTGCCAGAAGAAGGTACTCCTTCGTCCAGGTGAAGGGTTCTGCGAGAGCTGTGCCGACGACCGGGAGAGGGGGGGACTGTAATGCCAGGTGAAGACCCTTGCGGGAACCACCGAGACGGTGACGGGAGCTGGTGGGAAAATGACGCTCGGGGGATCCCCCTGAAGCGAGTGTGTGAGGATTGCATCAAAGTGAAGTTGTCGGCGTACCGTCCAGATGTCTTGACGGACCCGAACTACTGGGCGGACGAGCCCATTGAACCAGAAGACGGAGGCTACTATGGATGACAGCACTCTCGGGGAACAGATCCTCGAGAAACTCTCACAACTAGACGAAAGGCTCTCGGGTATTGAGTACCTGGTCGAGACCGGATTGACCAAGACCGCTGCCCCAACGAGCAAGTTCGTCAATGCAGACGGTGAAGCTGTTGGGATTCGGGAAGAGAAGTCACCCGGTGTATTCGAGTGGGAGTTCGACACCGAGACGGTGAAGAGGTCCTTCTGCAAGAAGTGCGAGGCTCCTGTCTACTGGGTTCGCTCCAAGCAGGGTCCCGCTTACGATGAGACCGAGAATCCGAAGGGGGCCAAGTGGCTCCCTGTTGACCCGCACGGCAGCTGCCACTTCGACACCTGCAAGGTCATGCAGAATGAGTCCGAGGAGGTGCCGTTTTGAGGAAGAAGCGGATGGTCAAGCAAACCTACCTGTCTCCCAGCGATGGCGAACGAGTCTTCAACGATGGTGCCCTGCTGTCGTACAGTCCGACCCGGCGAGCGTGGATCCTCACCAAGGACGGGGAAGATCTCGTACTCAGAGACACCAACCTGCCATCTCCTGACGAGGTCTTCTCCTACATGAAGGACGAGGACCAGGAGCTCCACCAAAAGAAGCTCGACATGATTCTGGCGAAGATCTTCCCGTTGAAGGGCGAGGCGTTCTACCTGGCGATGAAGATGTTCCTGGCAGAGACGATGATCGGAATCGTCGAGACTCCACACGGTGGTATGCCGGCATACGATGTCGAACACGCCAGGGCGATCCTGGAAGACCTTGATAACAGTAATGTCGTCACCGAGGGTCTTCTGAGGATGATCGTTGCGGAGTGTTACGCCTCGAGGTCTGGTTTCTTTCTCCATGTGCCACCGTCCGAAGAGGAGCAGAAGGAGGGGGACGATGAGTATCAGGCTCTATGATCTCACCGAAGAGCTACACGCACTACTCGACCAGGCGGACGCTCCAGATACAGACGGCCTTGCGGTGGAGATCAGTGAGCAGATCGAGATCTGTAACCAGAAGATCGAAGAGAAGCTCGAGAACTACGCCGCTGTCGTGCGTGAACTCGACGCAACCGAGAAGGCCCTCAAGGAGGAGAAGTCTCGATTCGACGCACGGATGAAGTCGGTGAGGTCCACGAAGGAGCGGCTCAAGGGGATTCTGACCTCGGCCCTGTTCCATGTGAAGCAGGACTCAAAAGGTGTGCATCGAGTACGGGGCCAGCGGTTCCATCTGTACCTGGCGAACAACCCTCCATCCATCGACACTGAGAACTGCAACCTGGCGGAGATCCCTGACGAGTTCGTGGACTATGAACCGAAGATCAGATCGAGAGATATTCTGACGAACCTCAAGGCTACTGGTGAGATCCCCGCCGGAGTCATTCTGAAACCAGCAACAAAGTCTGTGAGGATTCGATGAAGATCGAAGACAAGATGCTGCTCGGTGCCCTGCGGGAGATCGACAACACGAAGCTGGAGTATTCGAGCCAGCTGCGAGACCAGTTCAAGAAGACGACCACTCGAAGGGTCTGCCTCTACCCGTGGACGGCACTCGACCTCGACGAACTCTCACAGGTTCGGCAGCTACCACTGACCACCCTTGCCGGCGAGATCCTCAACCAGGTCGCACAACTCTGGCAGCGATTCCCAACCGACCGAAACCTATTCCTCAAGCGGGTCGAGAATCCTGCCGAGGCTGATGTGGTGGTGGACACTGAACCTGATACCGACGAGGTCGCAGTCTCCTTGGACTCCTCGGAGGTCTGGGACCGCCGCATAGTGATCCTGGCTGTCCACAGATACCTCGAGGCCCACCAGGACCTCGGCTTCCTCAGAGACCTACTGGAGGAGCTGGATGGTTGACGACAATCAGACCTCACTGGGAATGAATGCGAAGCGAGAGCTGAAGGGCAAGGTGTCGCAACGCCGGCAGGAGCTGGCAAAGAAGAAGGCGGTCGAAGTCGTGAGCTTCTTCCTGCAGCAGGAGGCGACCCTCGACACCAAGGTCAACAACTACACCGATCTCTTCGACATGACGCAAGAGGAGGGCTTCCTGCGATACCAGAAGGCAGTGCATGAGCGGAGAAGGAGTGACGAGGTGATCTCGATGGAGACCATCGTCCAGGGACTGATCCAGTTGAAGGGACTCGACGAACTCCTCACCACACTGTGCGGATATCTCTGGTCAACAAAGAAGGTCATCGCTCACGCCAACGAGAACATGAAGCAAGCAGGGCACGATGCTCTGAGCAGATACGAGGGAGAAATCACCGGTATCACCGGTATGGACAAGGAGAAAAGACGATGGAGGATGCAGTTCAACCAAGCACACCCGGAGAGTGTGAGCCTGAAAAGGGTGCGGAAAGACAACGGGCGAGGACGAGTCAGCTCAGAGGAAGAGGTACCTTCGCACAACTCTACGAAGGACTCAGTGCCCCCGTCCCCTACGAGTACTTGAGAACTTTGCAGAAGGGTCGTGGGCCAGTGCTGACCACAATCCAGGCCGGCTATATCACGATGATGCTCAACTATGTTGTCGGGCTCGGAGGCTGGGCGTTCGAGAGAAGTGAAGTGAAGATTGTCGAAGACCACAAGACGGTGGAGGTGACTCTCTTCATCGCAAACAAAGAAGGTGTGGTCGCTTCGCACACTGCCTTTGGAGGATCGAGGAACCCAGGACCGGACGGTCTCAAGTCGGCAGTCACGGACGGGTTGACCAAAGCGGCGAGTTACTTCGGGCTCGGTGAAGAAGTCTTCTGCGGGAAGATCAACGCCGAGGACCTCGAGCGGTGGGCTGCAAAGAATCGTGAGATCCAGGCCACCACCAAGGCCCCCAAGAAGAAGATCAAGAAGGACCCCCAACTAGACGATGGTCTCGTCCTCATGACCAGCTACCAGAGGGCAAAGATCCACTCTGGTGCGTCGAACCACTTCGACAACGGACAGGTCGAGGAGTTCCTCAACTGGTTCTCGCTCGCCCAGGTGAAGGTCAAACTCTGGAAGGAAGCAACCAAGACTCAGGCTGCGACGATGCTCGAGGTCTTCAAGGACAAGGGTCGTATCGACAAGGCAGTCGAGGCATTCAAGAAGGGCGGCACGAAGTGAGCATTGTCGATACGGCAATCTACTACAACAGTGAGCCAGTGAATCTTCCAGAGGAGAAGACCGACCTGGGAGATCATATCATCACGATGGTATTCAGGAACGGGTGGGTCTCTCCTAACTTCATGATGGGAAAGCACTGGTCAAGGACGATGAAGTTCAGGAAGGAGCTCGACAAACAGGCCAAGTTTCATTTCCTGCAGCTCGACCAGGACACTCAGGATGCTGTCAGGTTGTCGGAGCCAAAGAAAAGGATCGCCGTCATGAACATCGTACAGCGGCGAGGACCGTTCCCCGATGTCGATAACCTGCTCGGCGGTCTCAAACACCTGATCGATGCACTGAAGCTGCGGAGGTCCTCGAAGCAGATCGTCGAGCACGAGGACGGGGGTATCACCACCAAGCTGGTGTACGGCGAGACCGGGAACCCGTGGATCTGGGACGACTCACCTCGTCACCTGCAGGTCGCAGAGGTTCATGTCAGCCGGCAGAATGCTTATGTGAACACCGAACCTGGCAACTATGTGGTCGTTGACCTGTACGAGCCTGTCGAGTAACTTACGAACGAAATACCTCCTCGCTTGCTGCCGGCATATCGGGAAGCCTTTCCAATCGGGCGACCTCCATGTGCCGGCAGCTTTATTATGGATATCGGGAAGTTTGCTCGACAATGTCCTCGAGAGCCGTGTAACTCTCCTCGAGGCGTGCGGTCTGATACGGCTGTCGTTCGGTCAGGCCGGCGAGCCTCTTGGCTGCGACCTGGTCACCCTGGGCGAGAGCTTTCCTGATCTTCTCGTTGTTGAAGTTCGATACACTCTCTAGATGTTTCAACCGCCGGGTCAGGTCAATCGAAGTCAACCGCAGACCAGTGACGAACGGAACGAACCGCTGCCACGCACCCTGCTCACCTGGTCCGACAGTCTGCACCAGGGTTCGATACACTCTCGAGAAGTGCAGCTGGTTGAGAAGGTGGTACCTTGTTCCGTTCACACGGTAGAGAACTCGAGCGTCTGTACCGGATCCGATCTTCACCTTCCGCATATCCAACCAGTCTCGGATTCCAGGCCAGTCGAGGACCGCACCTCGGATCGTCTGGTCTTCTGCGATCTTCGTATCAAAGTACATATTGTGTCCGACATACAGCTCCACCGGGATCTTCAGCATCGGATTGATTCTGGCGAAGAGCTCATCAGCTGTGGTCTTTATCACTCCCTGCCCAGCTGCAATATCTCCGAGGAATCTCAGCTCCTCGGTTGCGATTAGGTTCCGACCAGACCAGATCTTCAGCTGGCCGTCCTCGATGGTTGGTCCGAACCTCCACTGCTCTCGGATGTAGGACGGAAGCAGGTCCTCGATAGGATCCTTCCTGCTCTCCGAGAATAGGTTCTGTGTCTTGCCCATAGCAGAGATGAGACCTGGCTGCTTGAACATGAGCTCGAGCTGGAGCGGGACATTGAATCTCGAGAAGGTGTAGAAGGGCACCAACCTCCTCATGAAGTTCCGCTCGAAGGGTGTCAGCCCGTGGGCGTAGTCGAACAGGAACTTCTGTGCGTAGTGCATCGAACCGGTGGCACCGAGCCCCTTCTCCATCGAGTCGAGCCAGATACTCAAGCGGAAGAAGTTATCACCGGTGCCGGCAATCGTCGCAGCAGTGTCGGCCAGAGCGTTGGCACCCTTCATCACAAAGTTATCTGACAGCGGAGACAGCACTCGAGGATCAGCGATATCCATCTTGAGTGCGGTCTGTCCGATCTTCTGGGCGAAGTCCACCTGCCCACCGAGGTCCTCGAACATACCGAGCAGAGTCTTGGCATCGTACTCGACACCTCGGATGACAATGTTTGCAGACTCGTTCCCTCGCATGATCTCGAAGACCTGTCGATTCCACCTGGGCGACAACCCTTTGACCCCTAACGCAAGGAAGGTACGAGCTGTTGCGTCGAGTACATTTCGGAAGTGGAAAGCCGGCCAGGGGAGCGTCATGGCCCACTTGAAAGTGTTGGTGAAAGTGTCGGTGACTCGGAGCATACCTCGAGCGACTGGTCCTATCTCCTTTTCAGGTGAGACCGAGTCCTCGATAGCATCTTGCATCCACTTCGGGACGATCACCGACTGCCCGAGTCCTCGCTTCTCCTTCGTCGATCCCATGCCCCAGGTGAGATCCATCTGACCGTATCGAGGATCAGTCTGGTCGAGCATACCAGGGAAGCGGAGCATGACAGGATGCTCGACACCACCCTCGATATCCTGAAGCTTGCTGAACTCCACGAGCAGTTCGTCGTCGGTGAGGAGCCCACGGCGGTACTTGTCTTCGAGCTTCTTCGGCAAGAGACCTCGAGACTTCAGACCTAGCAGCTGGAGCTCTGCGTTCTGGATAGCGACGAGGGACTTCTCTCCAAACTCGTTGACCATCGGGTCGAGGTTGGTCTGCAAGAAGCGTATCACGGTTGAAGCTTCAGCTGCGTCGAGTCGGTTGATGTTCTGGTGCCCGACCACAGCCTGGAGCAGTAGCTTCCTCTTCTCGAGTGAAGCGGTGCCGGCCTCCTCGGGGAAGAACCTTCTCAGTGCGATACTCAGCTGCCGCTTCTGGAGCTCGAGGGCTGGAACCCTGGACAGGTTTCCTCCGGTCTCCTCGACGAGCTTCAGGTAGTCGTGTACCTGGGCGACACTGTTCACCAGGTCCCTGTTTGCGTCAGTCCTCACGCCGGCAGCTTCGACCGTGTCAGCAACTACCAGCCGTCCGTCAACCTCCTGCACGATCTTTGCACCTTCTGATCCAACCATGTTGCTCATGTCGTCTGGTAGCTGTCTGGCGAACTCGTCCACATGGGCCAGGAACTGCTGCGACACCGGGACATCTGTTCCGTATTGGATGGGCAGGTTCTCGAAGTCCAGGCCGAGTAGATCTCTGACCTTCTTTCCACCATGAGAAAAGACGAAGGTGCCAGCGTCCTCGATAGCGACCCGACGAGTAGCTGTGAGTTCGTCGAGCTTCGCAGTCTGCTCCGGTGACATGACTCCTCGCCCTTCACCCACGCCGGCAAGTCTCATCTTGTTCAACTCGACGAGTGCCTGGGGATCGTCCACTACTTCCATCTGAGATCTCATGAGCAGGTAGTTCAGTTCGGTTCTCGACGGCAGCTCGTTCAGCGTCTGGGTGAGAGCTAGATGCTCCGACCGCCGTACCTGCAACTTGAGGTAGTTCTGGATCGCATACATCCCTCGCCAGGTCTCAGATTGCTCCGGTGTGTACTCGAGAGCATCGTCGATGTAGGTGCCCCGTTCCATCTGGGGGATCACCTGGTCGAGCATATCTACTTCGCTCTTCAGTACTGCACGGGCCTCGTACTTCTGGGCAGCTGCTTCTCGAGTCGCTTGCAGTGTTCCGGTGGGACCGCTGGGTGAACCGAGTAGCTGCTGCTGTGCGGTCTTCGCCGCATCGGCTCCGTGGGTCCTGTCCTTGTACCGACCGAGCCCTTTGACAAGTCCATCTAGTTGGTTGGTCGTGATACCAGCGTTGCCCACGGCATCTCCGCCATACCCCTGGCCCAGACGGTACAGCCAGTACTGAGCCCTCTTCTGTAGTTCTGGAGCGGCGGCAGTTGCATCTCCGCCGAGTGCATTCTGAAGCTGCACCAGCACGGGCTGCGGGGTCGAACCGGTCGGGCCGTTGAGGTCCTCCAGCAGCTGCTCGAGTACGGCGATCTCCTGTGGCTCCAGTGAGAGGACATCATCGTTCTGCCGCATCCAGTCCGAGATCACCTGCGGCACACCACCCTGGTTCAAGACTCGAGCGGAAGCGGTGTCGTCGAGGAGGTCCACCACCGGGGCGTACAGCCCTTCGATATTCTCCTTGACCCTCGAGATCATTGTCTGGAACTGCTCGGCTCTCGGCAGCTGTGAGAGCTCCCCAGAGGCGGTGTCGAGCAGAGCGATCAATCCTTGTGCGTCAGCACCTGGGCCAACGATCTCACCTAGCCTCGTCAGAGCTCTCTGTTTGTCCGTTGCTACCAGGAGGACCAGCTCGGAAGAGAGCCGCTCAACCTCCTCCGTGAGTTGGACTGCGGAGCTCGGGTCAAGAACACCTCGCTGCTGGATCAGGATATTCTGGAGATCGACACGGAGGTCTTGCATGAGTTTCCGACCGACCGTCGAGCTGGCTCCGAACAGACCTTCGATCACCCCCTGCTTCGTACTCATCTCCTTGATGATATTGTCGATGAACTTTCGTTCGTAGTGCATCGCTTCGGCCATCTCTCGAAGCTGTGCGTCTGGAAGGAAGGCACCCTCTGCTAACCTTGCGATCAGTCCTTCAGTTGGCCGTCTAGAACCAAGCGAAGACTTGGCGGATGCGTCCGCTCTGGTTATGATCTCTGGAGCTACGATACCCAGGTCCTCGAGGATCGTCGGGTCAACAGAATCGAAAGCATCCTGGGCGGCTCTGGTGACATCCTCGGCAACTGGCCCATCGATAAACGGTGGCCGGTGCATGGCAGCGTAGAGCTTTGCGTCTGCTACCTTCGGTGCTTGTTGAGTGACAATATCACGAGTCATGATGAAGACTTCTCTGGTGGCGATATCGTCCAGGTCACCGAGCTGTTTCCAGTAGTGCTTCAGGAGCTGTGTTTTCTTTGGACCCTGGGTCGCCACCTTCTCGCCGGCTGCGGCCCAACCTGCTGGAGTCAGATCTCCACCCTTGAGGAACTCGTCAACGATACTCACCTCGAGGAATGATCTCAGGACATCTTGCTGGTTTGTCGAGTAGAGACCGTCACCAACTTCGAGAGATGCCTCGATCCCCTCCAACCTGGCGAGAGCCCTCTTCTGCACCCCGGTCGCTTGACGCACATAGTGAACCTGGATGATGACATCGTTGACTGCGGACTCGACGGGGATCAGGTCTTGGTCGATACCAGAAAGTGCAGCAGCAGCAGCAGCTCGTTTGTTCTTGGCGATCTCCAGCTGGCTTTTACGGAAAGCATCGAGGAGCTCCTGATTCTCTCCGAACACTGCGGCCATGTCGTTGTACAGGACCTTCGCCTCACCCAGTAGGGCGTTCGAGATCTCTTGCTCTGGTCGGATCTGTGCCCAACCATCTGGCAGTGGGTTGTTCGGTTGCAGCAGCTGGGCGGTCGCCTTGTCGGCATCATTGAGTGCGGCCTGTATCTCGTCTCGAAGAGCTACCAGTTCGTCAACGCTTTTGAGGACAGTCTCGGTCGCTTCTCCGAGAATCGCTGCCGGGTTCTGCGATAGTTCAGTGACGGTCTGCGATAGTTCGCTGGCTCTCTGGTACAACCTCATCGTCTTCTGGTTGGAATCGATGAGTGCTGTCTTCATCTCGTCAATGCCGGCGAACATCAATAGCCGCCCCTCCTCGGTCGGGAGGATCCGCTCGAGACCTTCAGAGAACTGGGCGAAGGTTGCCTCGACCTGGAGGTGGACATCCGTCAGTGCTGTTCCTGATTCCCATCTTGAATCCAACAGAGTTGTCAGGTCAGATTCCAGTTTCACAATTAGCTGCTGGGCATCGTCGATCTGGGCTCCTGGGATCTGTGAGAATGCACTCGTCAATCGATTAGTCGTTGACAGGCTCAACTTCTCGAGGATAGCTTTCAGTCTTTCTGGTTGGCCCACCAGGCTGCGGACCATGCCCCCCCACTTGAGCTTTTCTGCGAAGACTTCATTCACCACCTCGTGAGGGTCGAGCTTCTTGGAGATGTCCACGATCATGTTGAGGACTTCATTACCCTCGTTGGCATACAGGTTCAGTACCGAGGACCTGGTCGCCCGGAGCGGACTGTAGTGATAACCAGGCATTGAGACAGACGGCTGCATCATCTCGTTCAGCATATCCTTGAACCGCTCACCGTCATCTCCGAGCTCTCGGCGGATCCTCTGTTTCATTTTATCGAGTGCAGACCTCTGAGCCCTTCCTGCTGGAAGCTGTGGGCCAGCGGCGAAGACGGGCAATCGGAACATCGACATCCCAGACCTGTGGGCGTGTTCCTTCGCCTCTCGCATCGAGGATATGATCCTGCCCCGGAGTGCCCTCCTGTCTGTGTAGCTGGGGATCGCCGGGTCCGGTGGAAGGTTGTGCGACTTCCTCCAGGTGTTGTACCACTCGACGATCTCTGGGTGTCGTGCGTACTGCGTGATGAGTTCTTCAGTGAGAGCTTCCATCTCGTCGAACTTCTCTGCGATCTCCAACTGGAGGAGCTCCTGTAGCTTGTTTGCCACTGCGGCCTCGTTGACTCCGCTGGTCAAGATCACAGACCTGCCGGCAACCCGTTCGAGAGCTGCACCCGGCAAGGAGGAGAGGGCCATCTCAAGCAGCTGCTCTTCCATCCTGGCAGTCACAACACTGTTGTCTGTGAGTCTTCTCGAATCGAGGATGGTCTCGACCAGGTCCTCTGCTATCTCTTGCAAGGCTTGATCGAGTTGGGGGGCCTTCTGGAGAAGCTTGTTCTTTATCTGGTTGCCGGCAGGTGTCGCATCGTCCAGGGCGTTCATGAGGATCGCCAGCTTACCGGAGTCCTGGCCGGCAGTAGCTGGCAGGTTGATCCATGAAGCCTCGCCTGGTATCCGCTTCAGCAACTCGATGGGGGTAAGACTTCCCAGGTCCACATCAGGCAAGATCCGAGCGATTCTTTCCTTGAGTATTGATCGGACAGCAGCACCAACAGCAGCGGCTGGTTCGAGATCTGCAATACCGAGAGCTTCACCTTCGATCCTGAGCCAGTCGAGGTCGGCAAGACTGCTCTCGAGGGCGGTGAAGAGTTTCTCCTCTGCTGCCAGGAACCCACGCTCAGTTGTCATGAGCGTATCGGTCCAGTTTTTGATGGTGGCGAGACCTTGTTGAAGATCGTTCTGCACAGCATCGAAGAACCCAGTGCGGCCTGTCCCGCTTGCCAGCAGTGGGACCAGGTCCTCGTTGACCTCGATCCACCGAGCAGCGTCAGAGAAGCGACCGGTCTGCATATAGTTCCTGAACTGATCGAGACCAGGAATCAACACCTGCAAGTTCTCCTCGTTCAGGAGTTCGGTGTAGTCGGACTGCTTCAGCAGAATGTCGATCATCTCCTGAGACTCTCTTGACCCTGGGCCGTAGAGTTTCCTCAACACTTCACCGATCTGACCTGGGTGTACTGCTATCTGCTCGATCAGCTTGGCGACAAACATCCGCTCGATCTGGGTGCGACGACCCTGAAATAGCCGGTTGTAGATGAGCGAGTACAGATTCTTATCCGCCTTCAACCCGAGACGGTCGGCTTCTGACTTTGTCATAGTTCTAGCTCTGGCGAACACATCCTCGCCGGCGACTCTGGCAATCTCATTACCCGTGGAGAGTTGCACATTCTTGACGGTTGACCAGTTGGTGTACTGAACCGGCAAGTAGTAGTCCATGAACTGCACCTGAACACCAGCGTCAACCGCTGCGTCATACTGGTTGGCGAACGCCTTATGCACACTCCGGGCGATCCGCTTGAGCTCTTTGATCTCTTCTGCACTCCTACCTACAAGACGGGGGTCGTCTCCAATCTTCGGGATCACGGACTCAGTGTATCCGAGCGGTGTGATGCTGCCTTCGATCCTGGCAGCTTCTGCCAACGACTCTGGAGTGTTAGCTTCACGGAGTACTTCGATCCGTTTTCTTGCAGTCGCCTCACTGAAGAACCGGTGCCCCTCTTCGATGTGTTTGTAGGCCAGGTCTTGCTCGGCAAGGATCGTATCCACCAGGACCTCGTGCATATCTTCTGGTAGTTTCGATTCCTTCCCACCGATCTTCCAGGTGAGGATCTCCTGGGCCTCTTTGTCCGCTTTCGTCTGTGCGTTCTTCAGGGTGGTGTCTCTGTTCTTGAGTAGTGAGTTCAGGATTCCACTTCTGCGAGCGTTGACCCCGAAGGCCCTCGAGATGGAGTGGGCACCCTTCCTCGCCTTCTCAGCGATCTTCGAGGCGGAATAAGAGATTGCCTCCCTGATCGGCTTCGGGGTGAAGGTCGTCGCAATACCGAGTGCCTTGACGATCCCCTGCTCTACACTGAGTGCGAAGCCGTCGAGCCACTGGGCTTCAGCAATCACAACCCCTTTGTCTGTGAATGGAATACGCAGCTGCAATCCGCCTGGGTCGATCAGCTTCTTGATGCCTCCGCTGGTGGTGAGAAACTTTGTGACCGCTTCTGCCGTGAGTTCTTCACCCTCCATTATGAGGAAGTGCCGGAGGATATCCCCCGTTATCTCTCCAGTGGGATCCCCACCCAAAGCTGAAAGCCATCGCCTCAACTCCTGTGGACCACCGCCCGACTCCTCGAGCATCTTCCTCAGAGTTCTTGGATCATTTCGTTTGGCAAGCATCGTGAAGACGGCCTGGACCTCCTGGTTGACTCCGTCCTCTAGGGACAATCTGGCAAGACCAACCTCCAGTGATCCCATACCCTCGGCTATGTCGTCTACCGAGACGGTCGGGTCGAGGCTTCGTTTCACTGCGTCCTCAAGAGCTCGAGCTCGGCGTTGCATATCAGGCGATCCGAGTATGAAAGCCTCACCCCTATTGATCTTCTCGAGACCCTCTTCAACTATCTGGGTGGAGACCTTCCCGAGTTCGTCCATCGGCTTTATCTTGGTGGTGCCCATGACAGCCTTGCCTCGTAACGGAATCTTCGTCGCTATCCCTCGAGCGAGCTTCGCTGCCTGGGGAGATCCAAGAGAGATGAAGTTGATCGGGTCCAGGATCACATCCATCACAAAGCCAAGCGACTCTCGACTCCAGTAGGCGAAACCGTCTTCGCCTTCCCACCCGAGGTTCTCGAGGACATCTCCAAAGATCTCCTTGTCCTTCAGGGTGAATCCTCGGTACGCCTCGATGAACGGGTTGGTCTCCTCGGTCTTCCCCTGGTAGAGGTTGACCAGGGCATTGGACGCACCGGCTACCGCAAAGTTGAAAGCACCGAACACCTCGAGGAGTTTGATCCAACCCGCTGGCTCAGTGTGTTCTCGTGGGATGAAGGTAGTCTTGTCACCCTGACGCAGTGCTACATTACGACGAAGCCCACCGAGCTCAGTGAGTTCTTCTGGGGTGAGACGAGCTTGCCCAGGTCCGAACGGTTGACGAGGACCAATAATCCCGGTGTCGAGAAAGTCCTGCCGCAGGAGTGGGTTGCCGATCTGATCCTGCAAGAACTTCTGAGTCATGAGACCAGACCTCTGAAGTTGCAGCAGTGTCCTCATGTATGGGTCAACCTGTTTGGTGGGGAGTTGCAAGACGGACGGGTTCACCTGGCCGGGGTAGTTCTCCTCGTCAGCTCGATAGAGTCCGGTCAGTCCAATAGGCATCTAATATCCCTGCGGTACTGGCGGACTTCCAACTGACAGTGGCGATTGTCCAGCTTGTGCCATCTGAGCTTGCATCATTATCAGCTGAAGCATCAGTTCAGGCGGCAACCCTTGAGGTGGTCCTTGTGGGACATTCTGTGATGGTGCCATCGCTGTGTATCCTGGCGGGAGTCCGGGGCCGGAGGGGATCGGTTCCGACACTGGTCCCCACTGTTGTCCTTGAAGAATCATCTCCTGGGTAGGAGCTTGTTGGTGCATGGCTTCTTGGAGGAGTTCGATGAGATCTAGGGGATGACCCTGGTACTGACCATAAGGCCCGAGTTGTGCGGGATCGCTAACCGGTGGCGTGATTTCTGAAGGGTGCGGTGCCGGCGAATCCATAGCAAAGTTCGGCCCCTGGGAAATCCCGAGGAAGTCCATGAGTGGATCTGGTTCTGGTCGCAGTTCTGGTTCCGCTGGTAACATAAGTCCGGGTCGGTCCAACCCTGCCCCCAGGTCACCAAGACTCATCGGCTGGTTGCGATCCAAGTATTGACTGCCAAGTTCTGTCGGAGCTGGCGGACCAAACCTTTCATCTATTGGACCGATGAATCCTTCTGGACCTAGTCTTTCAGGTATTGACTGCCAATCAGCCATCTCCTTTGCTCGCAAGTTCTCTTGTGCGATATTCAGCACAGTTTGGATATCTTCATGTTGTTTGTAAGAGTCATGTTTGAGGGCTGCGTACCCTGGTGCCCCTGGAGTCAGCTGTCGAAGCTGATCGTCTGTTGCCAACACCGCCTGTTGTGCGCTATGCAACCACTCATCGAAGACATCGGTGTTGAGACTCTCCTGAAGATCCGTCTTCTGGTTCTTCTCAGTTTCGGAAAGATCACGACCCTCCAACTTCCCGAGTTCTTCACGGATCCCGGCTTCCCTCGCCGCTTTGAACTCGGGGTCGGCGTATTGGGCTATCCTCTCGAGCTGGGATGAGTGAAGTCCGACAACCTCTTCGGAGAGTGCTCCTCCCTCGATAGCCTTGGCCGCACGGTAGCCGTCCATGAGACCGAGGAGTCCTTTTTCCATCGAGCCAGTGTGTTGGCGGCTTACCTCGATAGCAGTGGCTAGTTCTTCACCCTCGAGTCCTTCAAAATCAGAAGAAAACATCCGAGCAAAGGGGACCCCCCCCTCGAGCATCTGTTCCGCCGCCCACGGGACCAGCTTCGAGGCGGTGTCAGCAACGAGTGCGATTTTAGCAGCACTTCTCCCAACACCAGGCGTTACTTTATCCAAAAGCCGCTTGCCACCTTCAAAGAGCGGTCTTCCAAACCTCCAAGCACCGTAAGCTGCTGGGACTCCGTAGGTCCCGAGAGCATCCCCAGCCTTCTCCATGAACCCAGGCTCTGGGGGGGGTTGTTCGCTGGCGATCTCCTCGAAGACGGCAGGTGCTCCGTCGGCGTTGATCCTGTTGAGGAGCTCGTGGCGGTCGTCTGCGGGTGCCGATGTCAACTGTTCTATCGTTTCGTCAGTGAGACCATGATCGGGGGTCCTCTTGATTATTTCCTCAACCGAACCACCTGCTGTTTGCCGGAGCCCAGCTCCCTTGACATCCGACCACCCCCTCGTCGATTTGCCGATCAGCTCGAAAGCGTCTCCGTATTCAGGATATCTTCCCTTGAGAAAGTCCGGTGTGATCTCTTTGTGGTTCATCCCATTGTTGAGTTCAGCGACGAAGAGACTTTGTCCAAGTGCCTCGGCAGACATCTGACTGTACTGGTCACTGTAAAGACCGAGAGATTCTCCGACCGTTGTCCGCAGCTCGGCCTCGATGTCTGCGATTACAGAGCGGTCCAGATCCGGGTACCTCCTCAAGTGTTCGATGAACCGATCAACTCTTCTGTTCGCACTTGACCACTCTCGACTCCAGGTGTCTTTCTCCAGTCCACCAGTACCTGCCTCGAATGCACCCTTTGCAACTAGTGATTGAGCGTGGGGATATTCAGCGAGGAGGGTCGGGTCCCACGGACTATCGAAAGCCCTGGTCATCCCTTCGGCTCTTGTCACGATGTCGCCATATCCTTTGAGACCTCTTGCCTGTTGGATATTCTGGATCAATTCCTTACCGGGTAG
>JYMV01045618.1_pt1 | contig 15576 bp, 10 predicted proteins | sample 338911 | NCBI WGS metagenome assembly JYMV01 (sample SAMN03354496, study PRJNA234377) | hydrothermal vent metagenome | biome: Deep sea; feature: Hydrothermal plumes at the Eastern Lau Spreading Center, Western Pacific Ocean; material: Seawater | place: Tonga | collected 2009 | depth 2000 m m
TGATCGTCGACCGGGTTCTGTCGAGGCTAGAGATCGAGGAGCTCCATCGCCAGATCGCGCCCATCGTCAGCGATTGGGCGGTTGCGATTTCCAACAACGATCCGGTGGGGATCACCTCCCGAATTGTGGCAAGCGCTGACTCGTTGATCGAGGATCTCGACGTCGGAGTCGCCATCTCCCACACCTGGGTGAGGGAACTCTCCATTTCGCTGACGTCGCCAGGGGGAACCGGGATCACCCTCAAGAAGGCCACTCCCGAGGTGAACACCGACATCGACAACGTCGATGTGATCTTCGACGATGAGGGGCTTCCCTATGATGAGGCAAAGTTGCCTCTCTCGCTCAGGATCCAGCCTCAGGGCCCGGGTACCCTCTCCGATTTCAACGGTGAATCGATCGCCGGAAGCTGGGAATTGAGCGTTATCGACGGCAGCGGGGTCGACACCGGAGTCCTCGAGAGTTGGTCCCTCCGCCCGACCTTTCCTGCCCAGGAGACGGTGGAGGATGTCGACGAGCCTCGTTTTCAGTGGTGGCTATCTGCACGGGACGAGGTCAGCCGCAAGAAACTCGAGGGACTATCGGCGAAGCGCAAGGCGTTCAATCGGCACCTCGATGGGATTCCGAAGATCATGGCGATGGAGGAGATGCCCGGGCGCCGGAAGACCTATCTCCTGGAACGGGGCAGATACGACCGTCCCAAGGGCGAGGTCGAGGCTGGGGTTCCGGAGATCCTCGGGCCCCTGGCCGAACGGGAACCGAGGAACCGTCTTGGCCTCGCTCGCTGGCTGTTCGAGAAGGATCATCCTCTCGCCGCTCGGGTTGCAGTGAACCGGCTGTGGCAGATGGTTTTCGGAAGAGGCCTCGTTGCCACCCCGGAGAACTTCGGAAGCCAGGGGCAGCGCCCGACCCATCCGGCGCTCCTCGATAGCCTCGCTCTCGATTTCATCGCCTCGGGGTGGGACGTCAAGGCGATGCTCGAGAAGTTGCTCATCTCGAGCGTCTGGCGGCAGTCCTCCTGGGCTTCTGCAGAATTGAGCGAGCGAGACCCCGACAATCAACTGCTGGCGAGAGGTCCAGGCGGCAGACTGACCGCCGAGATGGTCCGGGACCATGCGCTGTGGGCGAGTGGCCTTCTCATCGACACCGTCGGCGGTCCCAGTGTCTATCCCTACCAGCCCCCTGGCCTCTGGCAGGAGAAGAGCGGCCGCACCTACAGCGCCAGCAAGGGGGAAGGGCTCTACCGCAGGAGTCTGTACACCTTCTGGAAGAGAACCTCACCGCCGCCTTCGATGATGATCTTCGATGCTTCCAAGCGCGATGTCTGTGTCGCCCGCAGGCACCGGACCAGCACTCCGATGCAGTCGCTGGTGCTGATGAACGACCCTCAATTCGTCGAGGCTGCCAGGATGCTGGCGCGCAGGGCGATGCTGGAGGGAGCCGGGGAATCTGGTGATCCTCTCGGTGTTGCTTTCCGCCTGCTCTTCGGCCGCTTCCCCGAGATCGCCGAGAGGAAGATCATCGGCGCACTGCATGCCGATCTGCGCAGTGAATTTGAAGCAGACCCCGTCGCAAGAGGGAAACTCCTGGCGGTGGGAGAGAGTGCTATCGACGAGACCCTCGATCCCATCGAATGGGCCACGATGACGGTGGTCTGTTCGACTTTGCTCAACCACGAAGAAGTTACGAGATTGAGATGAAACGATGACAGGAAACAGGCTTCACGACCCGATGACCAGCCGTCGGCGATTTCTCGCCTCGACGCTGGCGGTGACGGGGGGTGCCCTCTGGGGCTGGATGCCCACGAGCAACTGGGCTCACGAAGACCTCCAACCGCATTTCATGCCCCGGGCCAAACGGGTGATCTGGCTCTTTCAGAGCGGTGGCCCCTCCCAGATCGATCTCTTCGACCCGAAGCCGCACCTCAATGCCCATCATGGCGAGGAACTCCCTGCTTCCATCCGGATGGGGCAGCGCCTGACTGCGATGTCGGGAAACCAGTCGACGCTTCCGCTGGCGGGAAGTCCCTTCGAGTTCTCCGCACACGGAGAGAGCCGCCAGCAGATGAGCGATCTGCTTCCGCACACCGCTGCCATCGCCGACAAGTTGTGCATCATCCGCTCACTCCATACCGAGGCGATCAACCACGACCCGGCGATCACCTTTGTCCAGACCGGATCGGAGATCGCCGGCCGACCGTCGATCGGCGCCTGGCTCTCTTACGGACTCGGTGCATCCAACTCGGATCTCCCCGCCAGCATTGCGATGGTCACCCAGAACAAAGGGGGACAGCCGCTCTATGCTCGCCTCTGGGGGTCGGGGTTCCTCCCATCGGAGCACCAGGGAATCCAATTTCGATCGGGGAAGAATCCGGTCCTCTACCTCAATGATCCCGACGGCATGTCGAGGAAGATGCGCCGACGGATGCTCGATGCTCTGAAGGACCTCCATGAGATCCAGGCTGAGAGGAACGGTGGCGACGGCATCGATTCGGCGAACGTTCGCAACGAACTCGCCTGGCGGATGCAAACCTCGGTTCCCGAAGCGACCGACCTCTCCGATGAGCCCGATGAGATCTTCGAGATGTACGGCCCCGATTCGAGGAAACCTGGATCGTACGCTGCCAATTGCATTCTCGCCCGGCGCCTCGCCGAGAGAAACGTGCGCTTCGTCCAGCTCTTCCACCAGGGTTGGGACCAGCACGGCAGCCTCCCCGGTGGCATCAGGACCCAGTGTCGCGAGACCGATCAGCCTTCAGCTGCACTCATCACCGATCTCGAGCGCAGAGGGCTCCTCGAGGACACCCTCGTCGTCTGGGGAGGCGAGTTCGGACGCACCAACTATTCCCAGGGAAAGTTGACGCCGCAAGGGTTTGGCAGGGACCATCATCCGCTCTGCTTCAGCATCTGGATGGCAGGGGGGGGGATCAAGCCGGGTCTGACCTACGGATCGACGGACGATCTTGGCTACAACATCACCGAGAACCCCGTTCACGTTCACGACCTGCAGGCGACGATTCTCCATCTCCTGGGGATCGATCACGAGCGACTCACGTATCACTTTCAGGGACGTCGTTATCGATTGACCGATGTTCACGGCAAGGTGGTCAAGGCGTTGCTATGACCTGTTCCTAGCTGCTCACTCGTCTCGCTTCTCGCCGTCGGTCCGATTCGTTGAGGATCTGCTTTCTCAACCTCACGCTCTTTGGCGTGATCTCGACAAGCTCATCCGCGGCAACGAATTCGAGCGCTTCCTCCAGGGTCAACTTGCGAACGGGACGGACCACCGTGGCGTCATCCTTGCCGGATGCCCTGACGTTCGACAGTTTCTTCGTTCGCACCGCATTCACCGTCAGATCGATGTCGCGGCAGTGCTCGCCGATCACCTGGCCCTCGTAAATACTGTCCCCGGGTTCGATGAAGAAGGTGCCGCGGTCGTAGAGGGCATCGAGGGAATAGGGGGTTGCCGGTCCCATCTCAACGGCGATGAGGGAGCCGGAACTGCGGCGGGGGATCGAGCCCGCTCTCGGTCCGTGTTCCATGTAACTGTGATGCATCACGGCCCGGCCGGCGGTGGCTGTGAGGATCTTAGTGCGCAGTCCGATCAGCCCCCGGGCTGGGACCTTGAACTCGATGTGGAGGGTGTCGCCGACGCCGGGTTTGGGGTCCATCTTGACCATCTGGGCGCGGCGCTCGCCGATCAGCGACATCACCGGTCCCCGGGCGTCGATGGGGCATTCGATGACGAGGCGCTCGAAGGGCTCGAGCCACTGACCCCCCTCGAGGCGTTCGACAACCTTGGGCATGCCGACACACAGTTCGAACCCTTCGCGGCGCATCGTTTCGAGAAGGATTCCCAGGTGCATCAATCCCCTGCCGGAGACTTTGAATTCCTCGGGGCTATCTCCGGGGGCGACCTTCAGGGCGACATTTCTCTCCAGTTCCTTGTTGAGTCGGTCGCGAAGCTGGCGCGAGGTGACGTACTTCCCCTCCTTGCCGGCGAACGGTCCGTTGTTGACGCGGAAGGTCATGTGCAGCGTCGGTTCGTCGACCAGGATCGGTGGCAGCGCAATCGGATGGTCGGAATCGGCGATGGTGTCGCCGATTTCGATCCCCTCGATTCCGATGATGGCGCAGATGTCTCCGGCGACAGCTTCTGTGACCTTCTGTCGACCGAGCCCCTCGAAGAGATGGAGTTCCTGGATACGGGCGGTTCGGGGCTCCGCCGCCGGCGAGAGGACCACGACATCACCCCCGGACAGGAGCCGGCCAGCGGTGATTCTGCCGATGGCGATCCGTCCGACGAAATCGGAGTGATCGAGGGTGCTGACTCGCATCTGAAGCGGGTCATCAGGCCTCACTTTTGGAGGGGGAACGTGTTCGATGATCGATTCGAACACCCTGCGCAGATCTTCCCGTTCTCCCGTCACCTCCTCGCTACACCATCCATCGCGGCCAGAACAGTAGAGGACCGGGAAGTCGAGGGTCTCATCGTCGGCATTCAGGCTCACTAGAAGGTCAAAGGCCTCGGTCAGGACCTCGAGGGGGCGAGCATCGGCGCGGTCCGCCTTGTTGACCAGGATGATCGGCCGCAGGTGGTGCTCGAGTGCTTTCTGCAGGACGAAGCGCGTCTGGGGCATCGGTCCCTCGAAGGCATCGATGAGGAGGAGAACTCCATCAGCCATCGAGAGGACACGTTCAACCTCTCCCCCGAAATCGGCGTGCCCGGGGGTATCGATGATGTTGATGCGGTAGGAAGTGTCACCCTTCAGATAGTCGATGGCACAGTTCTTGGCGAGGATGGTGATTCCGCGCTCGCGCTCCAGGGGGTTGCTGTCGAAGATCAGGCCGTGCTGACCTCCAGCGAGACGGTCCAGTTCCTCATCTCGGAACATCCCCGACTGGTAGAGGAGCCGATCCACCAAGGTCGTCTTGCCGTGGTCAACGTGGGCGATGATGGCGACGTTGCGAATGGCTTTTTTCATCGGGCTCCTGCTCGGGTGGCTTCCTGTCGACAGCGCGGAAGTCTAGCCCACGAGAGGGCGGTTACCACCGATAGTGACAGCCAGTTCCTGCGGAGGCTGATTTAGGCGCTTAGCAACCCTCTTCGGGCCTCAGAGACGGGACTTGTAGAACTACGAATAGGGGGGAGAATGGAGGTGGCTCTGGCTTACCCCACAACTCAACCGCCCGAGGAGGTGCCATGCTGCTCCCCAAGCAGATACTCTTCGTTGTGTTTGTGATTCTATTTTTCAGCCCTCTCAGCGCCCAGGATCCGGGGATCATCGCCAGCGTTCGGAGTCCTCTGGATGACCATCAGTACCTGCTCCTGGAAGCGAGCCTGTGGACCGAGGCGGAAGCGAAGGCCGTAGACCTGGGTGGAAACCTCACTGCGGTCGGGGACCAGGCGGAGATGGACTGGATTCACGACACCCTCAATGTCTACGGCGGAGTGAGCCGAGCGATCTGGCTCGGATACAACGACATCGTCCTCGAGGGCACCTTCGAGTGGACCAATGGCGAGCCTGCCGTCTACACCGACTGGAACGCCGGCGAACCGAACAATTCCGGCAACGAGGACATGACCCATACCTGGGCGGCTCCCCCCTTCGCCTGGAACGACATCAACGAACTCACCGCCAACATCCCGATTCACGGTGTCGTCGAGCTAGAACCTTGCGGGACAGATGCACCGAGCAACGTTGTCGCCCTGTCGGTGGGCTCGGACATCACCTTCAATTTCACCAACAACGGTCCCTACACCGATACCTTCGAGGTATGGAAGGACGGCGCTCTCTACGCGACCATCGCCGACCCGGCAGCGACCAGTTGGGTCGACAGCGGCATCTGTCAGGGGAGCCAGGAGTACATCTTCCACGTCGCTGTCGGTGCCTGTCACGCCTTTACCGACAGCATCAGAGTCACCCATGGATTCACCGAGTATCCCTCGACAGGTCCGTCGGTGCCGATCCCCAACAACGATCCGGTAGGGATCGCATCGGTGATCAGCGTCAGCGACATTTACGACATCAACGACATCGATGTCGAGGTCCACATTTCTCACTCCTGGGTCAGGGATCTCGCGATTGCGGTCCTCTCCCCGCAGGGGACAACGGTCACTCTCAAGGCCTACACCCCCGGTGTGACCACCGACGTCGACGATGTTCACACCATCTTCGACGAAAGTGGGATCCCCTACGACGAGACCCAGTTGCCCTTCAACGTCAGGGTCCAGCCAGAGGGGCCGGGTGTTCTCGATGGTTTCGCCGGCCAACCGATCGACGGGGACTGGATTTTGCGCGTCTCCGACAACGAGGGAGCCGATGAGGGGGAGTTGCAGTCGTGGTCCCTCCACCACCGATCGGGGCCGCCATGTCAGATCACTGCGCCGATCGCCTTCTCGTCGACCTCGGTCGGCAACGATGTCACTTTGACCTGGGATCTCAACGGCAACGCCTACACATCCATAGATGTCTACCGCGATGGCCAGCTGGCGGCGACCATCGGCGCAGGTGAGGAGGAATGGAGCGAAACCGTTCCCGGCTCTGGTTACTACGAGTACTTCCTGCGCTGCTGGGACAACGCCACCATCCCTTGTTGCGTCGTCGAAACGGGGGTCACAGGTGGGCTGATCAATGCCGTCGACGTCATCTGGGCTGCCGAAGGACAGGGCGGCCAGACTGACTCGGTCCAGGCTCTTCTCGATGCGCTCATCGCTCAGGGGAAGCAACCGATCGTTGTCCCCGACATCCTCGCGTGCAACTGTCTCCTGACCACGCCGACTCTGGAGCGGGTCTGGGCGATGCTAGGGACCTACCCCGACTACCACTGCCTGTCGGGAGCGGAGGGGCAATTGCTCGTCTCCCTGATAGGGGCTGGCCTCGACGTCTACATCGAGGGCGGCGATGTGTGGGGATACTGTGGCCAGACCGACTTCGCCCAGTGGGATGGGATCGGCGACGGGGTCGTCGATGGAGATGACAGTTTCACGTCGATGATCGGCCTGGTGTGGGCGGGCATCGACCTGACGGGGATGGATGCCAGTTACAACCATGACCAGGGTGGCAACGACTGGACCGATCAACTGGTTCCTGCCGATCCGGCCACTCCAGATCTCGCCGGTCTGGAGAGCGGCCCGATCTGGCAGCAACTGGGCTTGGGCTACTACACCGGCAATTTCTACGCGACCGATGACCCCTACGGCGAGGTGATCGCCCAGTCGTGGGAGTTCGGGGGGTACTCGGGGGAGCAGGACATCCTTGTCGGGTTCTACCTCGACGCCTTCGGCGCTGGCTCGGGGCCGGTGGGTGAGCTCTTCCGGAGGGGAGACATCAACGGAGACGGTTCAGTCAACATCGCTGACGCGGTGACAGTGCTCAACGCGCTCTTCGTTCCCGGATCTCAACAGCCGGAGTGCGACGACAGCGCGGATGCCAACGACGACGGCGGGATCAACATCGCCGATGCGGTCTCCTTGCTCAACTCTCTCTTCCTTCCCGGATCGCCATTGCCGCCGGATCCGGGTCCCTTCGACTGCGGCATCGACCCGACCGACGATGGTCTCGACTGCAGCCTCTACATCTGTCTCTAGGAAAGGGTTCCTCGATGCGCGCGATGCTGGTTTCGACTCTGGTCTTCTTCATGACCTCTGGGCTCGATGCCCAGGTCGACCTGCACACCGATGACTACGCCTCCTCGGGGAGCAACTCGGCAAGGAACCTGGTGCGTGACGAGGGAGGCAGTCTGCATTGTCTCTCACTCGAGCAGGTTGTCGCCGGTGAGAGGCAATTGATCGTCCAGACCTCGAGTGACGGAGGTCTGTCGTGGATCACGCAGCCTCAGGTCCTCAACGATGCCGACAGCGGCCTTTTCGACCCGGATCCTGCGAGTCAGTGTTCCCTCGCCATCGATGACCAGGGCACCCTTCACATCCTCTGGGGTCGTTACACCTACCCTTCCTACTTCCGCCAGTTCTACCGTCGCTTCGACCCGGCAACGGGAACCGCCTCTGACATCGTCGAACTCAGCCTGCTCTCGGGAGCGCCTCTCAACGCCCGCACCTCGGCGATGGATATCATCGTCGATGACCAGAACACCGTCTGGATTTCGGGACACGATCCAGCCAGCTGGGTCGAGCACCTCCTGCGCAGCGACGAGCCCTATGCGGCGGGCGACACCTTCACTGACCTGGGGTCGATCAGCACCGGCAACAGCGCCCAGAACACCCGGCTCGCCATCGACAGCGCCGGCAGGGTGCACTGCAGTTTCTATCGCAACGTCGGCGTCGGTCAGTACGAGCATCGCATCTACGACCCGGTCAGCGGCTGGCAGGTCGACAGCACCGTTCTCGGTGACACCGTCGGCACCAACGACTACTACGGCTGGCTCGTCGCCGATGCCCTCGGCTACGTGCACAGCGTTCATGTTCTCGACGCTCAAAACACATCTCCGATGTGGACCTTCCGCTACCGAAGGTGGGAGGAGGGGAGTGGTTGGGGACCGGAGGTGATTCTGTTCACCGCTACCAGCGCCCAGTACACCGGCATAGCCAGCTACAGGATCTTCAACCTCGGTTGCGATGAGGCGACAGGCAAGGTGCACGCGGTGTACCGCGACCTGTCACAGGGGGGGCCGCTGGTGATCGCCGAGAAGGAGTTGACGGATGATCTCTTCACCGTTGTAGGTGAGTTGCAGCCGGAGAATCCTTCGGAACACGTCTACATCTACCCCAGGGTGCGCGGCACACTCTATCCCGCCTTCAATAACTTTTCTCACGGCTTCGACGTCACTTACCAGTGGCGCGAGGTGCCGGGAACCCCTCCCTACACGCTGATCTACCACGATGCGGGGGGGAGTTCGGGGGTGAGTTTCATCCGTGGGGATTGCAACGAGGATGGTGGATTCAACATCGCCGATACCGTCTTCGGCCTCAACGCTCTCTTCGTGCCGGGAAGTCCGCCACCGGGGTGCGTCGAGGAGTGCGACATCAACGATGACGGCAGTTTCAACATCGCCGACATGGTCTACGGACTCAACGCCCTCTTCGTGGCCTCCTCGCCGCCGCCCTCTGCACCCTTCCCCGACTGTGGCAGCGATCCCCTCGCTCCCTCCCTCGATTGCCCGACAGGCAGCGCAGCCTGCCCCTAGGTGCGTCATCGCTCTGGAGGGCGCTACCTTCGCTCTTCCTCGGCGTTCTCCGGTGGGCTGACGGCATTCTCCTCGAGCGCCTTTTTCATCTCCTCTAGATCCCAGGTTTTCTGGTAGCGGTGGAGAACCGTCGTTGTCGGTTGGATGATCAGCAGATCGCCTGGCCAGCTAGCGCCGTAACTCTTGACGATTTTCATGTCTGCACGGCCATCGATTCGGGCGGGGATGAAACCATCGAGGGTCCTGGCGAGGAATCCGTCTTGAAGAATTTCGTTCTCGATGCGAGTTGATTGATAACAGCCTCTGGCGTGGATGAAGAGGAGAACCGGACGACCCGTTATTCTCGATTTCTCGAGTGCCTCTTCGTGGCCCAGCCAGCGGATGACCGGTGGCTTCGGTTCGACCCCCGATTTTCTCAGGAGATCCTGGAGCCATTGGGATTTTCCTCCTGAGCGTGGGAGCAGCCCCTGCCAGACGATGGTCCCGTTCTTGTCGAGAAAACTGGCGGCAGGGTACGCCTTGACGTGCAACTGCTTCATGATGCGGTCTTTTTCGACGAGTACTGGAAATCCAACCTTTTCTTTATTGAGTAGTTTTTCGATCTTGCTCACACTCTTTTCGTCGTATGAGAAGATGGTGACGATGTTGAAGAGTTCACTTCCGAGTTCCCTGTGCCACCTGACCAGGTGGGGCATCGATTTGAGACAATGCTCTCAGCCGTAGGTGGTGTTGAGGACCAGCGTCGGTTTTCCCTGGAGATCGGCGAGTGTCAGCGGTTTTTCGCTGTTGAGCCAGCGACCGTTATCCTCGGCGGTCAGCGGAGGGAACTTTTCCCCGACGCTCATGCGCGAGAAGACCGGGGAGGATTCCTCCTGGCCCAAGACCGGGTTGAAAAAGAGCAGGGCCAGCGCCAGTGCTGAGAGGAGTTTTTTCATCGGGTCACCGCCTTCTTGACCTTTTGACGAGGGCGGCCCCCGGACCGTTCCAGGAAAATTGTTTGGGGCAACAGAGGTCAGCAGCGGCCTGATAGGGGCGAAATGGACCCTTCCTGGCGAATCCCGGGAGCCGGTCGGCTCCCGGGGAAGGGCACTGCTAGCGCTCCTGGGGTGCCGGTGGGTCGAGGGCCAGACGGGCCTTGGTGCTATCGAAATCGGAGTCGAGGATGTAGCCCGCCTTCTTCACCTCCTCGAGCAGTCCGTCATCGTAATCCTCGTCGTAGAAGGACTCGAAGTGAAACACGCCGTTGAAAACGGGGCCGAGGCGGATGGTGATCAGTTCATCCTCCCAGCCCATCTGCTGGACGTAGCCGAGCAACTGGAGAACGAGCCGCTGGCCAGAATCCGGTTCCTCCTCCATCGCCCAGTGAAGAAAGTCCTTCTGGGTTGCCCGCCAATCCTCCAGTGACATCGGGAACTGAAAGACAAACTCGTCGCCTTCGATACTCACCCAGGACCACCCCATCTGGGCGAAACGCAGTACCAGTTCCTGCGTTCGAGCATCGTACTCGAGGGGCTCTGACTCTTCATCTTGGAAGTCCTCGATGATCTCTCTGTTGAGATTCTGATTGAGGACCGACAGGACTCTCGAGAAATTAGAGACATGAAAACGCTGGGCACCGGAGAGTCGTCCCTCGTCATCGAGGTAGAGATGAACAGAATCGATGGCGACCTGACGTTTCCCCCAGATCAAATCGGCCTGGGACTGATCGGTGTCCTCCATTTCCTCCTCGGTGAAGCCGATCGGTCCGAAGTGAATTTGTCGGGCTCCTTCGAGGTAGGCGCTGACTATCTCCAACGCCTCGGGGAGGTCGCTTTTCGAACTGGCGGCGATCCCCTCGTAAATACACATCCCTTCGAGAGTGTCGCTGGGATAGTCGTATCTCAGGCTCAATGCCTGCCGGTCGACGGTCACCTCACAGCCGACAAGCAGCAGGAGGAGCGCAAGTGGCACCAGGATCGAGATTCTCATCGTTTCGTTCCTTTCAGCAGGCTTCTGGAGCGCCCCTGGGGGCTCCGGTAATCCCCGTCTACCTCGATGAGGGGATTTCCAGAGGCTGCCGAACGCAGTTTTTGGAAATTGGACACTCTCAGTCCTATCTGTTTGAATGGTAAGGAGATGCGAGAGAACCCCGAGGACACAGTCGAGCTGTTGAGGCGCTGGAGAGGTGGCGATGCCAAGGCCCTCGACACCCTCCTGGCCGACATCATGCCATGGCTCGAGAAGCAGGTCCGACGGCGCCTGGGTAACCAGTTGCGCGCCCGCGAGGAGACCCAGGACTTTGTCCAGCAGGCGTTGATCGATTTTCTCGATTACGCCCCACGAACCGTCATCGAAGACGGTCGTCATCTTCGCGCACTACTGGTTCGTATCGTCGAGAACACCATTCGTGGCCGCCACGATCACTACAGCGCCCAGCGTCGTGCGATGCAGCGGGAGGTGGTCTGGCCAGGGGAGAGCCACATCTCCCCTGCAGGTGGAGAAGAGAGCCGCGATCGACCGAGCTTCGCAGCCCATCAGGGAGAACAGTCTGCCTTCGTAAGTATTGCCCTCGAACTGCTCGACGATGCCAGCCACGACATCGTTACACGTCGACTGTGGGCGGGGGAGTCCTTCGAGCAGATCGGCACGACCCTCGGGACCTCTGCCGACGCCGCGCGGATGCGATTCCACCGGGCGCTGGCGCGCCTCTCCGGATTTGTCGAGGGGGTGCGACAAGGGAAGATCGGTGACCTGTTGAAACTGGAAGATGATGAGAGGGAGGAGTCAACAGCCGATGACGACTGACGGACTCTCCCGGAAAGATCGCGATGATCGTGACCAGTCTATCGAAGATGCCGTCGCGCGTTATCTCGACCAGTGCGCAGGTGGTGAGACCATCGCTGGCAAGGCCCTCAGCATCGAGAGCTTCCTTGCAGAGTCCCCCGAGGAGTTGCGCGATGCCATCCGTTCCCGCATCTCCTCCTCCCTCGAGACGCTGGGGATCCTCGATGGTGTCTCTGGTGCCGGGGTAGATCTTGTCCCGGAGATCCCCGGTTTCGGTATCGACCATGTCATCGGCAAGGGCGCCCTTGGCACCGTCTACCACGGCCACGACGAGACCCTCGACAGGCCTGTTGCGATCAAGGTGCTGCGCATGGGCACCGCCGACTCCCGCCGCAGTCGCATCATCGAGGAGGGGCGGCGGGTGGCGGCGCTCTCGGACCCTGCCATCGTCACCATCCATTCGGTGGTGGAGAAGGGGGACCTCTCTGCCATCGTCATGGAACTGGTCGAGGGACATCCCATCGACCGCGCCTCTTCCCCGCTCCAGGTCTCTCAGAAGGCCGATCTCCTAGCAGAAGTGGCACGGGCTCTCGGGGTTGCTCATCGTCAGGGGATCATCCACCGCGATCTGAAGCCCCAGAACATTCTCGTGACGCCGGAACTCGGCGTGCGGGTCCTCGACTTCGGGCTGGCGGTCTCGAGCGAGGATGAGGAGGAACGGAAGAGCGATCGGTTCGAGGGCACCCCCCTCTACGCTTCACCGGAACAGGTCGCCGGCGAAACGCTGACCCCGGCGAGTGACATCTTCTCCTTTGGCAGTCTGATGTACCGCATTCTCACCGGGGCTGCGCCCTTCGATGCGCCGACGATCAGCGAGATCTTCATCGGGATCACGGCCACCGATCCGCCCTTCTTGCGTGGGATCGACTCGGAGATCGACACCGATCTACAGGCGATCTGCCTCTCCTGTCTTGCCAAGGATCCCGCAGATCGTCCCGGCGCGAAGGAGGTGTACGAGGATCTTCTCCGCTATCGTTCCGGGGAGTCGGTGCGGCTTCGCCCGGCACTTTACAGCGACATTCTGAAGAACAAAATCGCCCGTCACGGCGAGGACCTCGGTGAATGGAGCCGTCAGGGGCTGATCTCCGGTCGCGAGAAGGACCACCTCGATCTGGTCTACCGGCGGATCCTCGAGGAGGAGGACCACTGGATCGCCGATGCCCGCAGCCTGACGCGCAAGCAGATCCTCCTCTATGCCGGAGCCTGGACTGGAGTCGTGGCGACGGTGTTGCTGGCCTTCTACACCTTCACGGTCGAACCGGGAGAACTCGCCCGCTGGCTGGCACCGACGATCATCTGCGCCCTGCTGATCGGAGGAGGTGAACTCGCCCGCCGCAACAACGACCGGATGGTGGCGGCCGTCTTTCTCAGTTCGGCGGTGCTGGCGCTGGTACCGACGACGATTGCGCTTCTCAGGAGTTTCGGCTGGCTGGCGGTGGTTCCCCCGGACGTCGAGCAGTTCTTCCGCTTCTTTGACGTCGAAGATGTCACCAACCAGCAGCTGCTGACCGCCACCCTCGTCAGCCTCGCCCTCTCCCTCTTCGCCCTCCGGCGGCTGCGGATGACCGCCTTCGCCTGGACCACTGCGCTGCTCATCCTCTTCGGCTACTTCTCGACGCTGCTCATCTGGGACTACCTCGGCTGGGAGAATACCGGCTGGCAGTCTGTCGCCTTCCTGCCACTGGTGCTGCTGTTACCCCTCGGGCTCTTTTTCGAAAAAATGGGTCGGGTGCGCTGGGCGCTCCCCTTCCACCTGCTGGTGCTGGCGGTGACGGTTCTCTCCCTCGATCTCCTCGCCCACGCTGGAGGCCCACTCAGGTTGATCGAGCCGGTCGATGACAGGCAACCGACCTACTTCGCCTTCGCCATCAACGGCGTCGCATTCATCGCCATGATGTGGGGTTGCGAACGGAGCCAGAGCCTCGACCTGCGTCGTGGCGCCAAGCTCCTCGAGCTGATCGCGCCCTTCCATCTCCTCGGTGGTCTCCTCTACTACGCCGAAGATGTCGCCCACGTCATCAGTGAGCCTGGCGAGGGAGTATCGGTCTTCTACGGGCTCGATTTCGACGGCTGGTACGCGGTCGGACTCTACCTGGCTGGAGTCGCGGCGACGTTGCTGCTGGCATCGTGGGGGTGGAGGTCCCGTTTCCTCTTCGGTGGGTTGTTGGGGATCATCGCCGGCAGCCTTCTGATCCTGCGCAAGACCCTCCTCCCACAGTTCTGGGTGGTGATCTTCTTCGCCACTTTGGGTTTGCTGGTCGCGTTCTGGGCGTACCGACGCATCAGTGTAGACACCCCTTTCGAGGATCTCCACGGCGCCACTTCGGGCAACGATCAGTAGAAGAGCGAGCGGTGGGGGTTGCCCCTACTCGAAGAGGGCGTCGACGAAGGATGCGGGGTCGAAGGGCTGGAGGTCGTCGAGTCCCTCGCCGACTCCAATGTACTTCACCGGCAAGCCGACCTCTTCGAGGATGGGGAATATGACGCCGCCGCGGGCGGTGCCGTCGAGCTTGGTCAGCACCAGGCCTGTGACCGCCATCGCCTTGTTGAACTCCTTCGCCTGGGCGACGGCGTTCTGACCGGTGGTGGCATCGAGGACCTGGAGCACCTCGTGGGGGGCGCCCGGATATTTCTTCTCGATGACCCGTCCGATCTTGGCGAGCTGTTCCATCAGGTTCTTCTCGGTGTGGAGCCTGCCTGCGGTGTCGATGATCAGCACATCGACCTTCTCATCGAGCGCCTGCTCGACGGCGTCGAAGACCACCGAAGCAGGATCGCCCCCCTTCTTGCCGCGGACCAGTTCGACGCCCAGGCGCTCGCTCCAGATGGCGAGTTGCTCGACGGCAGCGGCACGGAAGGTGTCGGCGGCGGCGAGAAGAACGCTTTTTCCCTCGCCAGTGAACAGGTTGGCGAGTTTTGCGATCGATGTCGTCTTGCCGGTGCCGTTGACGCCAGCGACGACGATCACCGTCGTTCCTTCCGCGGCCCAGTCGATGCCGTTGTCTCCTGCGAGGCGCTCGGTCAGACGCTTCTTGAGAAAGGGGATCGCCTCCTCTGAATCGAATTCCTTGCCACGGTAGGCATCGCGCAGCTGGTCGCAGAGATCGATGGCGGTGGCGGGGCCGAAGTCGGACCCGATGAGGGCGCTCTCGATCTCTTCGAGCAGGTCTTCGTCGAGTTTGCGTCCGAACGAGAATAAACTCGTCAATTTCTCGCGCGTCTTCGATAGCCCGCGCCTGAGCGCCGAGAAGGAGCCCCCCTTCTTTTCTTTTTCCTGATCTTTGTTCTTGTGACCAAAGAGATTACCGAAGGCCATCGGGTGTCTCTTTCTCGGGCAGCATTCGATCGAGGATCCCGTTGATGAAGGTGGGGGAATTCTCGGTCGAGTATTCCTTGGCGATCTCGATCGCTTCGTCGAGAACCACCTTCGGCGGGACATCCGGGAAGTGGCGCAATTCGGTGACGGCAAGCCTCAGCAGGTTGCGGTCGACCACTGCCATCCGATCGAGTCGCCAGTTGGTCGCGACGTTGCTGATCGCCTCATCAATTTCGCTGGAATGCTGCCAGTAGCAGGTGAGAATCTGACGAGCGTACTGCTGGCTGTCGTCAT
>JYMV01040933.1_pt1 | contig 15574 bp, 22 predicted proteins | sample 338911 | NCBI WGS metagenome assembly JYMV01 (sample SAMN03354496, study PRJNA234377) | hydrothermal vent metagenome | biome: Deep sea; feature: Hydrothermal plumes at the Eastern Lau Spreading Center, Western Pacific Ocean; material: Seawater | place: Tonga | collected 2009 | depth 2000 m m
TATCCATTAGATAAGTAAGACTGTCAATTACAATAGTATGAATCTTGTCGTTGTCCTGTACTGAGTCAATAGCATCAGGTACATCTGTAGGGTCAGTAATTGTGTATTCCTTAAACTTAGAGTTGAAGGGTAACTTCTTATTGTTTTCACAATTAAGATACATTACACCCTCTGGGTTCTTAATATCAACTAGACTAGCTGATTTACCTGTTGCGGACTTACCGCATAACAATACTAAATTATTGTTCATTATTCAATCTCCTTTTGTATGATTTTTTTCTGAATTGATGGCATTATCTTAGAATGAATTTCTTCAGGACTAATAGGGTCTTTAATTTGGTCATTAAAAGCTACTAACATGTTTCTAATAGCATCTTCAGGATAACCATTATCCATTAACATAAACCCGTAACGTACAAGCATTGTAGCTCTGTTACCAACTTCAATTTTTCCTGAGAACCAACGTTCCATATTATTCATACCTTGAGCATCAAGAATCTTTTGTTCTTGTTCTCTAGCTTTTTTAGTTTGAGGTATAAATAGAGTTGCATCGATTAGTTCACCATCATTGTAATGATGATGACTCTTATCGTATGACATCCACTTACGTGCAATGTCTTTAGTAGCTGTATCACAATCAAATGGTAACCAGTTAAAGACATTCTCCATAAATTTAGAATAGTCTTTAGGAGTTAGCTTAAGATAGTGTGACATAGGTAATATTACACGGAATCTATTATGTTCAGCTGTGTGTCGTTTAGTTGTTGCAAATAAACATCTATAGTCACTCAAGAGTTCTTTAGCACTGTTTAAACTACAACCACCATCGATATCTAGGATTAGTAAATCAAATCCTGGAATTGCTTTATCACCTGAGCGATAATTACCTATAAAGGTATGCGCTGTGTAATGTATATCTTTAGCACCTGTTAGCTTATGTAACTGTCCGAAGTCAGTAGTGTTAAGCTCAAAGCCCTCAGTAATATCATTACTGTAAGCTACTTGAAGTTTATTGATATCAGTTTCTTTTAATGATTCACCTGATAAAAACTCAATATCATCTACGTAAGTTCTACGGATAATAATATTATTTTTATAACCCCAAGCTACTGCAAGTTTCAGTAAGTCTTTCTTTTGTGACTCTGAGCCTTTGTAGAATGGTAGCTCTTCAATTAAATCTACTTGAGTGACCTCTTTACCTATCTCAGCGATATATCGTGCTAAACGGGCATATGCGCCTTCTTTACAGATAACACGGTTAAAGTGTTCACCTGAGTCTTCACACAGTTGAATAGCACTATCTAGGTGAATTTTTGTGACTGTCTTACTGCCTTCAACAAATGCGTATGCACCTGCAAGTTTTAATGCTTTGTAGTATCTATGTGAAAGTTCAGCTTTTTTAGTATCTTCATGAGCTTTTAAATCATCTGCTAACTCTTCACATCTGATTTTATATTTAAGCAAATGAATAGTATCATCTTTACTTAATGTAAGCACAGTGTTAAATTTATTTATATCAGCTAAATTACGTATTAGAGTTTCAAGACGTTTAATATTTGCATCTACATTTGTACATGTTAAAGCATTGTACAACTCTTCAGCTGTTTGACGTTTACTTGTATTTAATGTTGATTCAAATCCAAATAACATTCTTCTGGCATAACCAGTTTCAAGCATCTGTTTAAATTCCTCTTCAGTCCTACTACCATCTAGTAGCTTAGTAGGTGTGCCGAATAACATCATGTTAGTGGGCGTTTTACCCATTAGCTCTTCACCACGAACATTTTCTTTAGTATTTTTAGTTAATTTCTGTTTAACTTTACCTACATCGTATAACTCTAGGAAAGTGTTAAGCATTTCTACATTAGCAGTTAGATTAGAACCTACTTCATCTAGTTCTAGATTCATAGAACCAGCATTTGCCATTAGCAATTTCTGTCTCATCTGTTTAACAGCTGGTGCTGTACCACTATCGAAACTAAACGCTAAAGTACCTAGAGAGTCATACTCTTTTTGTACCATGTCAGTAGCTTGTGTGCTATCTAAAGTAGGGTCAATCCTTTGACGGTTAGTTGCAAGTTTAATAATTTGTAAATTACTATAATGAGGTAAGATATTTTGTAAAAATCTAAGTCTAAACCCTTCAATTACATCTTCTTCCATGATGTTCGTTGAAAATCCTTTACCTGCTCCTGATGGCATCAAGTTAAGTACATAAGTATTAACTGGAATTACTCCACGGTCTCTTGTATCAATGTTTGTACGCATCATAGATGCTACTTTAGAAAAATAATATGCTACTAACAGTCTAAAGAAATGTCTATTCTGTGACTGAGTTTTAGCGACTAAGATATCGACTATCTCTTCAGATAGTTTGAAATATTTAGATTGTGGCATACTATATTTTAAATATAAGTTGCTTGATTGGTGTTATGGCTCTGTCATTAATGAATGTAATGACTATATTTATAATTTCTTTTAACTTGTTCACAGTACTAACCTCCCTTGGTTTATTAGATTTTGTGCTTGGTCGCAGATTTCTACAACTTCACAGTATCTACATGCTTTAACTTCTCCCGGTACAGTTTTGATGGTACCAACACCTTCAGTAGCTAATCTAATATTAGCTTCATCTAAACTATCAAAATTCTTAGTTGCTCTTTGAGCATCAGGATTTTTAAAGTATTTATATTTTGTTGCTGATTCCCACAACTCCTCTGATGTACATTGAGGTAACTCATCTTGAGATTTATCTAATAGACTTGTTACATCGTTTAATTTATTTTTAATGTAATGCTCTGTCTGGTCTGTTGACCATAGAGGGTAATCTTTAGTTAAAACTCTTGATTGAGGATATTTAGAATCTCTTGCAGCATTAGCTGCTGACCAGTCTGTAAAGATAAACTGGATACTTACTTTATTATCAGTAATCCTATCCGGGGCTAACCACTTGTAGATACTACCTTGTTGGGTATATTTCAAAGCGTTAGAGTCGTAGATGTATGTCCATACAGACGTACTCTTGTAGTCTGATAATGTACCGTCTAATACAAGGTCATATTTACCTGAGATGATGTAATCACCAACTTTAGTTTCATGGCGCTGCTCTACGTACACAGGAATACTAGACTCTTGCATATCTTTAAGAACATCGTCACTAGGATTAACAATAAATTGTCCAGCTAGATTAGATGTACCTAATGCAGCTAGTGCATTCTTAATATTTGGTGTATGTAACCAAGCCTCTTCAGCAATAGTATGAATAGCTGAGCCCATACGAGCACTAACTAAATCTGTAATATCTACTGACTTATCTAAAGCACTGTGTTGATATTTAAGAACTAAAGCTCTAGTAGGCTTAAGTAATGAGGTAGCACTAATTACGTTAGTTCTACTATCATAGTCATAGTCATCATGCATTAGCCATACAGCTAATGGTAAGCTAATATTGTTTTTATTGGTATATTTAAATGCCATTTAGCTAGCTCTATTAGGTAGACTAGTTTGTTTATCCCAAGACTTACCTATTTCTAGATTAGCCCCCATTAAAACATCTTTCGACCGAATGCTCGGATGAGCATTCCACTGCATTTCTTTAATTAGATTATCATTTAGAAACTTAATAGCTTCTGGAGTATCTCTAACTAAGAAGTAAGCAGCATCGTGAATTGTGTTGATGGGACGTATATCATATACGAATTCTGAAGCTTCAAGTAATTTATTTGTTGCAATTAGAGCCCTGTTAATCAACATGCCCCATGACTGTGTTACAGCGTTGTTTGCGCTTCTAGCCTCTGCAGTACTTGCATAAGGTGTTACTGAGTTATCATGCAATGTACGTGCTAATATGGGACATTTAATACGTAATCCGAATGCACACTTCATGTAGCCATTCTTTTCTGCAAACTTAATATTTTTATTTGTAAACTTGTCAGATACTTTATAAAGCTTATGATAATTAGCTTCAATTTCTTTAGCTTCACCTTTAGGTATGCCAATGTTTGAAACTAATGTATGCCAAGTACCATTGTAAGTTAGTGCAAATGTTGGGCCCTTAGATTTCTGTCTAAGGTCAGGATATTTAGTCTCAATGGAATTGATACTAGCTACCGTGTCTTGTATGTCAGGCATTTGTTTTCCAAAGTATGAGAATGCTCTCAAACAATGTCCATCATATCCATCGGTATAGACTTTAATCTTGTTAGGGTCTTTAGTTAGGATAGCATTAATTCTATCTTCTAGAGATGAGAAGTCTGCTCCTGCCCATAGCCAGCCCTCAGGGGCTCTAAAACAAGACTTAATAGCTTTACCATAGATACTATTGCTTGGTAAGTTTTGTAGGTTAGGATTGCTAGAACTTAAACGTCCTGACTGTGTACCACCTAACTTTAAACTACCATGTAAATTACCATTAATATTATATTTCTTAAATGCTTTAATAAACGTATTAAGAATTTTACTGGTCTGTCCAATTCCTATTAAATGTTCTAGTAGTTCTCTGTGAGAATCTTGTTTAGCTACAGTAACAAGTTTAAGTAATGTCTTTGCGCCTGTAGCTGGTTGTTTACTGTCTGTAAAGTCAACGGCTGTGTAGCCTAACTGTTCATAAAATAGCGTTCTAATATTATTATTAGATTTAGGATTAAACTCATGCTCTAAGAAGTCACTGAAAGGCTTACATTTACGTTTTAAGGCCTTATTAGTAGTAACCATAAGGTTATGCCTAAAGTTAAAATTAAAGTCATTAATTTCATCATATTTTTTTATATCTTTAACATGCTCATCAAATTTAGTTTGTAGTTTATGTTCTACTTTTAATATCTGAAGTTTGTTTAAAGGTAAACCTGTCAGCATCATCTTAAGTAATATCTTAATAGATGGCTGAAATATTTTATTGTAAGGCTCAGTTAGTTTAGAGTCCTCAACAATTGTTTTATATTTGTCATATACAAACCATGTGGCTAGACAGTCTTTTAAGTTGTATTCTAAAAGGTCAGCAACAGGTAATGAATCGGCATTCTTTACATCTAAGCCATAGTTACCTGCAAACTCTAAAGAGTTAGACTTTAAATCTAACTTAGCTTCAGTAGTACTGTTTTTAGCAATATATGTGTAGAGCATACTGTCTTGTACACCTTCAAATACATCAAGGCCTTCTTGCATACCTACAAAGTCAGTAGTTTGATTCATAAACAAGTTATAAATTAAGTGTTTACAGTCAAACAGAGCATTATGAAATATCATAGTGCCTTCATAGATTTTAAAGAATCCTTTTAGGTAGTCTGTACCTGTGTCTCGTAGATACAGTACTCCCCCGTTATGTTTATCCCATGCAAATGCAATAGATAGTATTTCAATACCTAAATTTAAACCGGTAGTTTCAATATCAATTGTAAGCTCAGGGTGCTTTAATAATTTCATGAAGAAATCTGAGGCTTTTTCTTTTGTATGAATATATTGAACACTATGAATTATGTCATCTTTTTTTCTGCCTGAAATTGCAGAAACACCCTCTCGAATTAATTCGATATTATTTGGGTTATAAAATAAAGATTTATAATTAGGCACTAAAACTATTTCATAGTTTTCGTACCCAGTAAGCTCACCTTTAAAAGTTTCACCATACGAGTTGGTTACTTTAGTTTGTTTAGTTAACCATTTAAAGTAGTTAGTGTCAGCAACTAGTATCTTTTTAAGCTTAGGTAGCTTCTCTAATGTTGGTAATAGCATTCTAAGATAGCCTTTACCTAAGTCTGCTTTAACCTTGCTATCTTCATAAAGTAATCCACTAGCTGCAATGTTATCTGCAGATATCCCACAGTCCACTAAAGGGTCAACATAGTATTTGATAAGCTCAGCTATTACTAATGCATCTTTTTTAATTAAGATGAGTGTAGTAATATCTCCATTACCAAAATGGATATTTTCCATGAATGTTTCCTTTAATGTATGGTGTCTGTGATGAATTCTTCAGAACCTTTTACCATTGCTAATAGCTCATACGCTTTAGTAAGATAGAGGTCTGAGTTTTCTTCATAGAACATTAATATTTCTGTTAAGTCCATGTTATCAGGGTCATCAATTCCAGCTTCAGCTATATAGCGTTCAAAGCATAGAGCTTTAGCAATAGTTTCTACAAGGAATTCTAACGATACTTGTTTATGCATATTAATTTATATAAATTGTTTCCCCAGTTTCTGCGGGTTGGTGATTAGATGTACATATCCATAATATTGGGTAATCCCCAACATTCTTTATGTTATCTGCGTATAAGTCAGTGAAGTAAATTAATACTTCAGGCTCATGCTTATTACAGTAATTAATTACGGGTTGAAAATCTGTTCCACCATTACCTTTGAATTGTAAATCTAAAATATTATCATATTTTTCAATTTTAAATACATTGTGTATTTTGGCATCACAGTCTAATATTGTTAGTTTCTCTGGTTTAAATGTATCTCTAATACATTCAATCTCAGATAGCATTTCTTGTAGTTCATCTACGGACACACTACCACTAGTATCAATAGCTATTATAATTTCACCGATAGTCGGTGAATGTTGGCTAGGTAGATAATGTTGTGGGAAGAATCTTTTATTAGGTCTTGTCCAAGTATAGTCATCTTTAACCATATCAGATAAGAACCGCATAAGTATTTGATTCCACGGTAGTTTAGGATTAATTAATTCATCAATAGCTCGTGATATTTCACCAGGTATTTCAGATTTATCTTTATTAGCAATTCTAGATTGTAGTTGAGCTCTGATAATGATATCTGTGATATCACCAGCAATCTCTGATGGTTTCTTACCTTCAGGTGCTTCAAGTAAATCTATGTCAAAATTACCACCTCCATGATTATCTTCATCATCATCTTTGATTAGTTCATAAACTTCTTCAGTAGACATGTTGGCGTACTTTTTATCAAGTAATCCACCATTAGGGATAGTGTGTCCTGAATTTTCTAACATCAGATTAATTACATAATCTCCTGCAATATTCCAAGAACGTCTATCTCTCTCACCTACTCTGCTTAAATGATTAAATGCTACATGCCACACTTCGTGTGCCAGTAGCCCAGCTCTTTCAGGTGCTGTTAACCCTGCAAAGAATTCTGGATTATAAATAATAGATAAGCCATCAGTGGCTGCAGTAGGTATGTCTGTTGTAAAGGAATGTTTTAAACTTAGGCAAATAGTGGATAAGAACACTGACTTAGTCATTAGGTCAATTTTAGCGTGCCTAAGATAATCTTCTACTTTATTAAGTTCCATAATCCTACCCAAATAGTTTGTCTGCGTTTTTTGCTATCCAATCTTGAATAATTGGATTAGTTTTTAACTCTGGTGCCATTACATAAATATCTTTCAAAACTACAACTTGAAATTCAATTGGTAGTTTCATAGTAATTAACATCAGTGCTGCTATTGTAGCATTATTAGCATTATGGCTAATTAAAGTGGTCATGGCGTATTGATGTCCTGGCTCATTAGGTATCTGTACACTGCCTGGGTTATTAAGCATATCTTCAATAGTAGGTAAGTCTTTATATACCTGACAGAATGCTTTAAACTCTGTTGCTGGGCCTTCGCCCACTGTACCAACTAATACAGCATGGTCAGTAATTGAGAATTTTTCTTTACCTAAAATAATTTTAGATAAGAACTCCCAAGTACGTGGTGATGCAAATGTATCGTCTGAGTGACTAGGGTTAAACTTATGTAATAACTCTGGTCTATATTTAATGAATGAAATGACTCTGTGGTCAATGCTATGTGCATTAGCCCATTCTAACCAGCTCCCACTATCAACCATAAGGTTTAAGTGAATCATTCGTGATTGCATAGCTGTAGATAATCTATTAACAATAGCTTTATCTGTTGCCTTGTTACCAGCACATACTATTGCTACATTTTTATGTAGATTATGTGCACCAATTTGTCTATCTAACACTAGCTTATAAGCTGCTGCTTGAATAGAAGGTGGTGCTGCATTAATCTCATCTAAGAATAAAAGCCACCCTTCATAACCTTTAGGAATTGTATCTAAATGTTCCAGTGGAAATGTTGTCGGTGGAGCGTAGTCCATACGAGTACCGTCTTGCTGTAACGTAGGGAAACCATTTAAGTCAGTTGGGTCTGATTGCGCTAAACGCATATCGATTAGTTTAAGATTATGCATCTTAGCTACCGATTTAACGATATCAGATTTACCGATACCGGGTGAACCTACGAGCATAGGTGTTAATTTTGACATTAGCACAGTGTTTAGTGCCTCAATCATACTTGTTGCTGAAATTTCAATACTCATGTTCTCTCCATGTATTCAATGACCATGTCTTGTTTGTCAACAAGGTCTTGAAAGAATTTTTCTTTAATGTTGTAATGACGTACTTGAGCCCGTTGTAGTTGTGAAGCTAAATAGTCTAGTACTTCCATAGCGTATTCACGCTCTATTCGGTTATCATCATAAGTAGCCATATTAGCTTTCCAATAGGTTTTGTGTTAAGCGTTGTTTTAATGTATCTAACTTAAGTACTGACTCCATAGGTAACTCTTCCTGTTTAGCTACTCTAGGTGCTCTCACAGGCTCAGCTGGAATATACTTAAGTAGTATTGGATATTCTTCCCATGCTTTGCGTAATTTAACTGATGTATTTTGTTTCTCTAGAGATTCTTCAATGAATCTTTTTAATGATGCTTTTTCATTTTCTAAAGCAGTGTCTTCAGCAATAACAATATCAACTTCATCTTGCAATGTAGGGTTAACCATCATAGTTTTAGATGTTGAAGACCAGCGTGAGCCATCATTCTCACAAATTACTTCAGTATCATAGTAATGTGACCAAGTTGCATGACTATCTTGTGTTATTTGTACCTGCATGTAAATACTGTTTTCAGTATTAAACATATCCTTAGGTAATAATTTAATAGGTGCTTCGTATTGATTAAGCCATAATGTGTAATTACGTTTAACTAATTCTTTTTTCTTATTAAGTACTGCAAGTAAAGGTTTATTATAAGTATCTGCAATAATAGCTTGGTAAATTTCATCTTGTTTAACTTTACTTAATCTCATAGTTGCCACCATTTCTTTTTAATAATATTTACTTCAGTCTTAGCTGCTTCAAGCATAACTGAGACTTCACGTTTAATAACATTGATTAACTCAGGAGTACAGTCATCGTGCAACAATGCGTGTAATGCTTCATGCATAGTCACTTCATGTTCTTTTGCAAACTTATTAATCATATCGTGGTCTTCAAATGTAGCAGATACTGAGATATTTCGCTTATGCTTATATTTAGTTGCAGGTTTCGGTATCTTGCCTGTTTCTTGTGCAATAACTCTACTTACTGTAGAGGCACCTAAGTCCATTAAGATTGCAATATCAGATTGTGAAATATCACCTGTGTTCTGCATATCCATTATTTCTGCACGTTGTTTACGTGTTAGTTTTTTGCCTGTTGGCATATTAACCTCCCAAGGTTAGTTGATTTAAAGAAGTGGTCGGAGACCACGTTTAGTTATTAGTGCAAAAAGTTTTGTAATTCTTCATAAACAAAATCTGAGTTATCATTTAACTCTTCTACTTGTTCGTCAGTTAACTCTACCCCTGTGTCTTTGAACTCTGCTTCGATAATAAAAGAATCTTCAAATTCAGGGTACTGGGTGTTATCCCAACCCATATCGATTACTGTTATGTTTTTAAAATTAATACTCATCATCTTTTACAAATACACCATCTTTACGTAGGTGTCCTGTTCTGTCCTCAATATCGCTGTATGCTTGTTGCACACAGTCATCAAAATTTATCCCAGCGGTTAAACAAACACCTCTGAGGGTTACATAAACGTCACCTACAGCGTCTTTAATAAGTGCTTCATCACCTAGGTTGATAGCATCAATTAACTCTGTAGTTTCCTCTAGAGTTTTAATTGCTTGACCCATAGGTGTACCATTTTTAACAATGCTTCTATCAAAGAACCATTGGTCTATTTTCATATCTGACCAGTCACTCATGAGGTTTCCTCTACCATGTAGTTATAAAAAAGGTCAATTTCATTATCTTCAGATTCGCCCGATTCAATTTCTGCCATCATTAGCTCAAATGCATCATTTATGCCATCTTTAAGTAAAGGTTTTTTCTTGATAATGTTATCTGCGTCATAACGAGCTTGTTGTATATTAGCTGGATAACTCATAGCATTAACCCTGGACATTCAGATGGGTCATTTGCAGTACATTCTCTTATGCAAGGACTGTCACCAGTTCCATATGCATCTCGTGTACGCTCACAATGCTGACAATTCTTACAGAATTTACCTTCATCATTAACTTTGTCCCACTCACGTTGGTCATCTTTATCTTTAGCTTTCATAGCTAGTGCATAATCATCAAAGTCAGGTTCCTGGTCTCTCATGAACTCATCATGCTCTTGCTCATCTAATAGTTGTGCTTTAACTTTTCCCATATATCTCCTTATCGAATGTTAACGATTGGCATTGAAGTGCCATACATTTTTTGAAATTTATCAGAAGCCTGGTCAATTGTGTCAGCAAAGAGTTCAACCCACATTTTTTGGTCTTGAATTGCATCATAATAAGTAATTATCCAGCTTGTCATTGATTTCTCCCCTTTAACTTTTCCCATACATATCCTCTTCGATTAATCCACCATAAATAATATCAGCAATTCTGATATCGTAATTTGATAAGTGATTCCACCATGTTTGTGGTGCACTCACAATATTTCCTATTGCTGGTATTGACATATTATCAATATTTCCATTGTCATCCATTTCGTAGATATTACCTTTCATATCAACGTATTGACTAACGCTTTTTAGTAGGTGAAATTCTTTCTTCATCTTTAACCTCTCTGAGTTGTAATTCTTCTGAAAATTCTAATACTGTAATAGGCATTGTACGATAAGCCTGTAAATAGCCTTCTTTACGCCCAGACCTATAACCTATGTAATAAGCTACAGCACTGAACACAGATAATTGTAATATTGTTATGGATTCCATGATGTAGGTACATGATTTAAAACGTATTCACCATAGTTCACTGTTTTGCCACGTCTATTAATACCTTTGTGTGTAATAGTAGTGATTCCAAAGCCTACATTACGTAGTCTGAAAATTACATCAGCTAGTCTTCTAACTCCCAACGTATCTGTTGCATCGATATCAGTCATACTTTGATTCTTTTTCAAGTATTCAACTACAACTTGTGTATTAGATTTAATTTTAACTTTTGCCATGTACCCTCCTTAGGTTTCTGCAGTGAAATAACAATCCGTGTCAGGATTCTCTATAAAAAATATGAGTATTTTTATACCCATTTCCAGTCTAGCCATCCAGCTAGCATAATATTGTTGCTCAGTATCAGTTAGTGGATTCCAGAAAGATAGATTGAATCCTGTATCAGCACCATATTCTATTAAAGCATGTCTTAATCGTTTCTTGCACATCATAATTCCGTGCTTAACCGTTTCTATCTCATCACAAGAGATTTCATAATCAATAATATTTGATGCAGATTCTGTAGCTCCGAAGAATTCACCATCATCCGATGTTTGTACTCCGAACCAGAACTTACCTTCAATATCACCTTGATAATATCTGCCCATAATTACTCCGTATTTAAGTCTGTTAGAATAGTTTCGTCCTCAAGTAATAACTCAGTACGATTTGTTGGATTATCTGCGTACAGTAGCTTATCGTAAGCACCGTACATGATAGTAAATCCTCCCTCCAGTCTAACCATCGGTATAGATGGATGACCTAATGTAGTTTCAATTACAGTAGTAGCATATATTTCATTAAGTCTTTTGTATAAGACTTTCATACTGCCTGTAATTTCCTCAAATCTCAGTACCTTCATTTAATAAAATAAATATTAGAAATTACAATACATAAAGTTACTATTGGTAGCTTAATAAAACAAGTATGGCAATTACACCATTTATCAAAAGTTTCACTAATACTTATATTCTTTAACATTTCCTCTCCTCAATCAATAAAAACTAGGTTTTGTAACGCCCTAGTACAGGCAACATAATATAAATTATCTTCCTGTTGTTTCTCCCAGTTAGTCTCAGCTTTTTCTTTGAAATACTCACAACTATCTGCTTTAACAAAATATACATTCTCACTTTCTAAACCTTTAGCTGCATGAATAGTCATCAGCTTTCTACAGCTAGCACTGTCAGAATGTAAGGTTAAACTTTTAACAAACTTAGTAATATCAGCTGGACTGTTAGACATATCAATAATAGAAAGTAAGCTGTCATACTTATTTTCAATATTATCTGTACTCCACTTATTACCTGAAGCTTTAGTAAGCTCTGTATTGTATTTACGCATAACGTTGTCACGCATATCTGATAATCTTGTACAGCCCTTAAATGCGTTATTTAGGTCATTCTTTAGCTGCTTAATGAATGCACCACCTATTGAGAAATGATCGTTATTTAGTATGAATCTGTACGCTAGCTTAACTAAATTGTTGTTAGTACGGCTAATGATAAAACATTCATCAAGAAAATCAGTATCTTTAATCTTAGCTTTAGAAATAGTCCCCCCTGTCTTTGTACTGAGAATATTCGGTACAATCCTGGTAACACTTTTCAATACTTCTGTTGGACATCTAAAACTTTGAGTCATGTCATACTCAATAGGATTATATAAATCTCTAATATTATCTAGTGCATACGGATCACTACCTCTAAATCCATAAATGGCTTGGTTACTATCTCCCACAAATATAATCTTTTTTGTAGGTATACAGCTTAGGAATGCTAATTGTTGTGGGTTTAAATCCTGACACTCATCTACGAGTACAACATCAAAAGATTCTGACTTCCAGCCATTATCAATAGGATATTGCAGCATATCTTCACCACTAATCTCAGATGTATCATGTTTACCACTTTTTAATATATCTTGAGCCTCACGAATGTAGTTAAAGCCTATCTTAAATCTATCACATGTGCTTTTCCATGAGTCGTCTGAAATGTTTCCATTCAAACTCATATGTTTAACAGCTAATGTAGGAGATGGGTTGTAGGCATATTGACTATATTTATTAAAGTTAACTTTAGCATTAGGATAATGGCCCTTAGTAATAGCTAATCCGAAAGAATTAAAAGTCTTACAGCTCCAACCTAATGGTAATTTAGGCACTACTTCTTTAACAATAGCTTTATTGAACGCTAAATATACACCTTTAGAGTAATTCTCTGCCAGTTGCATCAATATAGATGTCTTACCACTACCTGCTACAGCGTTAACTAAGATAGCAGGTTCGGTACTATCAATAATTGCTTGTTGTTGGGTAGTAGGTTTAATTTGTTTAGGTTTTGATGAGTTAAATCTGCTCATTATTTGTCCTCAATAAGATGTTCGGTACGAAAGATGTTTACTTGCTGTCTAACAATACAAGTATTACTATCTTGAAAATATTGAAGGTGTTCTGCAAATCTACTTATCAATAATTTATCTAAAGTACACTTAGTATGTAGGTTGTTTACACAACCTCTACGTTCGCATTTATTTACGTTGAAATGTTCTTGCATAACCCTCCAGGTTTAAGATGTCTATAGTAAAAGACATACTATCTATGTCTTCTGTCTTTAAGTTTTAATAACTTAAGAAACCGTCCGGAGGACGGCTAAAACCTCAGTAAAAAAATAAGAACCTATCCCATAAATGGAATAAGCTCTAAATCTTATAAGTAGTTCACTATGATAGCATGTATTCACTATTTAAGATATCTTTTGATAAGTCATCTGACATCTTAGTAACAGGAATATACGTACCACTGATTTCTGACAGTATATCTGACAACAAATCATTATCTGCAATCTGTGCCAATATCTCTCTATAGGTTTCTGCAACAAACTGTAAGTAATCAGGACTAAATACGAAGCAATCATGTATGTGTACTAATTCAATACCCATAGCATGACATCTTCTAACCATCTCCCTAGCAACATAACCATCTACACTGTGTACGATGTTAGCGACTAGACTTCTGTAATTCTCTGACGGTTGTTGTTTGTCATATCGGTAGGTAAACGTTCTATGGTCTAACTCATCTACTTCAATACGTACATCAGACATTTCAGTAACTGGCACTCTAGCAACATGACCATCAGGTAATGTCCACATATGAATATCACCATCATAGTCCCAGAACTCATTGATAGTTTCCATAACCTCCATTGCACCTGGCATCAACCCATCTAATGTAGCATAGAAGGCTTTCAACTGTGGTTTATTAAAGGTTTGCTTAGGATTAGCTAATGAATTATAGAATGTAGTCATACAAGGTTTCTTGACATCTTTTCTAGTAACTCCATATTTGCCATTTAAGCGTACATTCATCTTATCGGCTATCATTTGATAGACATCTTCTCTATTACCGGTATTGATCATATTACAGACTCTAGCAGTATCTTTACAGCCTGACAATGCACTCATTATTTGTAAACCAGAAGCAGTAGCATCAATACTCATTACATAACCAGTCTTACGACCATTCTTAGCATCGTAATAGGCACCTAATGCCTTACTACCAAGAATAGGTTCAGCAAACTGATCCATATCCCAGTCTAACTGTTGATTAAACCATTTGATTCTCTCATTCCATGTCAATTTGTCATGACCTGCATGATTAGCAACAGCAATCTTGATGTTATTCAGGTTAGTTACCGTCTTTTTGTTAAATAACGATAACATTGCCTTACCATACTCATTAGATTGAATATTTAAGTCATAACCTGAAGAGTAAGACCTACCACGCTTGTCATAACGCCATACAAAGTAGAAAGGTTTACCAAGATAGTCAGTAATTATCCGGTCGAACTGTCCCATGTCCATATTGTCATTAGGATTCTCATTATTAATATACACAGGTATATCAATAGTCCAAGCAACAGATTGTAGTAAGTTGAGTGCATCATATGCCTGAGTTTCTAGGTGATGATTACCTTTGCCTAGAATAATAGACTTACGTTCCCATAACCAACCTCCATCGTTATTAGAGACCCAGTCATTAGGTTTCTGAATCATAGGTGGTAGATATTGTAGGAAGTTCAGTTTATCTGTTGTATCTGATGTTAATTTCAACTTAGGAAATATCTCTGTACTATCTTCGTTTAGATGAATGTCATAGAGTTTACCATGACAGATAGATAGTATCTCAGCCCCAGTCTTAACAGCATCTAGTTGATCTGTATAGCCAAGGTTAAGTCCTAACTCAGTAGCAGGCCCTTGAATGGGTCTAGTACTATCAGTAGATAAAATAATAGTTAGTATGTTGTTTATTATTTCAAGTGTATTAGGCAACATGTTTACACGTAGTTGTTTAGATTCATAGTAAGTACCATTTCTATAGTTATCTATTGCAAGTGATAGTGTTTCAGTAATCTTTGCAGGTATTTCATTTAGTATGTCTAATAGTATTATGTTATTTCTTTGTCTCTTTGAATATTGTAGTTCATTATTAAGTTGAGTGTTCATACTATCCCCCAGGATTAAATAAAGTAATAAAAAATACACAGATA
>JYMV01027592.1_pt1 | contig 15573 bp, 17 predicted proteins | sample 338911 | NCBI WGS metagenome assembly JYMV01 (sample SAMN03354496, study PRJNA234377) | hydrothermal vent metagenome | biome: Deep sea; feature: Hydrothermal plumes at the Eastern Lau Spreading Center, Western Pacific Ocean; material: Seawater | place: Tonga | collected 2009 | depth 2000 m m
GAACATCATTTGCCAACCACTGGACTTTTATGGTGCCAATATCTACACAGCCGAGACCATCGCATCCCAGCAACAGGGCGAAACACAACCCGTGCCGCCTTTGCAAGGCGACAGGTTCACCAGTATGGACTGGCACGTAGTGCCGGATAGTTTGTATTGGGCCAGCAAATTCTTTTACGATCGCTACAAGGTTCCCGTCGTCATCACTGAAAATGGCATGGCCAATCACGACTGGGTAGACGAAGCAGGTCGTGTGCAGGATCCACAGCGTATTATCCTGTTAAAACAATATACCGATGCGCTGTTAAAAGCCCGGGCTGAAGGTGTCGCTATTGAGGGCTATTTCGTCTGGTCCATCATGGACAATTTTGAATGGGCACTGGGATATGACCGACGATTCGGTTTAGTGCACGTTGATTATCAATCACTGAAACGCACCATCAAGGACTCTGGCTATTGGTACCAGAAGCACATAAAAGAATCCCTCTGATATTCACATTTATGACTTTTGGCACATGTAATTATAAATAGTATCAGCCAGAATAAGCTGACTAAATTACAAAAACCTCTAGCCATGAACACGAATCAACAACGAATAGTTGCCATGGATGTCCTCCGTGGCTTTGCTTTGCTGGGTATTTTGCTGGTGAACATTCAATCTTTCGCCATGCCGGGTGCCGCTTACCTGAACCCTACAGCGTGGGGAGATTTATCGGGAATCAACTTTGCAGTCTGGTCTGCAACTCATGTATTTGCCGACCAGAAATTTATGTCCCTGTTTTCCATGCTGTTTGGTGCCGGGATTTTATTATTCTGCGATAAAGCCGAGGCCAAAAGCCTGTCCCCTGCCCGTCTGCACTATCAGCGCACCTTCTGGTTATTGGTATTTGGCCTGTTACACGCCTATTTATTTTGGTATGGCGACATCCTGGTTAGCTACGCCTTATGTGGTTTTCTGGTTTATCTGTTGCGCAACAAATCGGTCACCACCTTACTGGTAGTGGCGTTACTGTTTATGTTGATAAGTAGCGGTTATTCACTGTTGGTCGGAGTGAGTCTGAGTGAATTTCCCGCCGAAGCCAAAACCGGCATGATGGAAGCCTGGGCGCCCGGACAACCGGAATTGCACGAAGAGATTTCAGCCTATCTTGGCAGCTATGCAGGGGCATTGGCGTTTCGCGCCGAAGAAACCCTGTTTATGCAAACCTATGTATTTTTTACCTATTTTTTGTGGCGCGCATCAGCCATGATGTTATTGGGCATGGCACTATATAAATCCGGATTTTTCCATCTCAAGTGGCAAACTGCAAACTATGCCAAACTCCTCTTTGCGGGCGTTGCCATTGGACTGGTATTGGTGGTTTTAGGAATAAAGAACAATCTGGCTAATGCCTTTTCACTGGAATACAGCATGTTTATCGGCAGTCAGTTTAACTTCTGGGGCAGTGTTTTTTTGGCGCTTTGTTACGCCTGTGGAGTGATGTTAGCGGTTAAATTTGCATGGTTTAAGGCACTTCAAAATCGTCTCGCCGCAATCGGAAAAACGGCTTTCAGCAATTATATTTTGCACACCCTGGTGTTTACCACATTATTTTATGGCTATGGTGTTGGATTATTTGCCGAAACCGAGCGCTGGCAACAACTGTTAATGGTTTTCGTCATGTGGCTGTTGCAATTGTGGCTGGCACCACTGTGGTTACAGCGCTATCGATTTGGTCCACTGGAATGGGCATGGCGCAGCCTGACCTATCGGAAAGTACAGCCCTTCAGAAATTGACTGTCATTTAAAAAAAATGCAGGGCCAATGCCCTGCATTCAATAATATTAGAACAGACTATCCCTGATACTTTTCAAATACCAAAGTGCTATTGGTTCCGCCAAAACCGAAGCTGTTACTCATAACACGAGTCAGATCAGCCTGACGCGTTTCAGTAACGATATCCAGTCCCTGAGCCTTTTCGTCCAGCTCTTCAATGTTAATAGAAGGCGCAATAAAACCATGCTCCATCATTAACAATGAATAAATTGCTTCATTGGAGCCAGCAGCTCCTAGTGCGTGGCCTGTCATGGCCTTTGTAGCACTGATAGCTGGTGATTTACCCGCAAAGACAGCCTGAATGGCTTCCAGCTCTTTCACATCACCAACGGGTGTTGAAGTACCATGGGTGTTCAGATAATCAATATCACCGTCTACAGTGGACAAAGCTTGTTGCATACAACGCAATGCGCCTTCACCAGAAGGTGCCACCATATCGTAACCATCCGAGGTAGCGCCATAACCTGTGATTTCTGCATAGATCTTCGCACCTCGTGCCAAAGCATGTTCCAGCTCTTCCACCACAACCATGCTACCACCACCGGAGATAACAAATCCGTCACGGTTGGCATCATAGGTACGAGACGCCTTTTCAGGGGTATCGTTGTATTTGGTAGACAATGCGCCCATGGCGTCAAATTCCATGGCCAGTGTCCAGTGCACCTCTTCGCCACCACCGGCAAACACTATATCCTGCTTGCCTAACTGAATTTGCTCTAATGCAGCACCAATACAGTGAGCACTGGTAGCACAAGCGGAGCTTAATGAGTAGTTAACCCCTTTGATTTTAAAGGGTGTGGCCAGACAGGCTGAAACCGTGCTGCTCATGGTCTTGGTTACCATGTAAGGTCCCACTCGTTTTACGCCTTTTTCACGTAAAATATCGGCAGCCAGTACCTGATTAGCAGATGATGCGCCACCTGAGCCGGCAATCAAACCTGTGCGCACATTGGACACCATTTCTTCGGTGAGTTTGGAGTCTTCAATGGCTTCCTGCATAGCGATATAAGCATACGCGGCGGCGTCTCCCATGAATCGAAGCGTTTTGCGATCAATATGCTCTTTTACATCAATATTAATATCGCCCCAGACATGACTGCGCAGGTTGAGATCTTTGAATTCCTGAGCCGTCGAAATACCAGAACGACCTTCTTTCAATGAATTTAAAACTTCCTGCTTATTGTTACCAATGCTGGATACGATACCAAAACCGGTGATTACCGCTCTTTTCATATTTTTACCTGTTAATTGGAAAGTTGCGCTATTGTAATGCGGATAGCAAGTGTAACTGGTCTGCTCTTTGGTGTACAAGTGTACGCTTAAATATTTTTAAGATTTTTTGCTATACAACAAACATACTTGATGTTTACGCCAGTGAGATTACACTTTCGTGAAAATTCACTAAGCATTTTAATTTTGAAACTGACAACAGCTTCCCTTTCCTTTAACAGTAGCGGTACGCCCACCTCCCAGCAGTTTGACGATGTATACTTCTCAAACGACAATGGACTGGCTGAATCCAAATATGTATTCTTTGACCATAACCTACTGAATGACAGATGGTTTTCCTGCAACAACAATCATTTCACGATCGCTGAAACCGGTTTTGGTACAGGCCTCAACTTTCTGCTGACCTGGCAGCTATTCAGGGAGTTCAAAAAAAAACAGACGCCAACCTCTGCACTGCAGAGACTGTATTTTGTCAGCACAGAAAAGTTTCCAATTCCATTGGAACAACTGCAAAAGGCGTTGCAACAATGGCCAGAGTTGCAGGAATTAAGCGAACAGTTGTTAGTTCAATATCCGATTCTCACGCCCGGTTGTCATCGCCTGACATTTGACCAGGGCAACGTTATTTTAGATCTCTGGTTAGGTGATATTCTCGACACACTCCCCTCGATACAAACTTATCCAAACGGGACAATTGACGCCTGGTACCTGGACGGTTTTGCCCCCAGTAAAAATCCGGACATGTGGCAGGACGCGCTGTTTCAAAATATGGCTCGCTTGAGCAAGCCCGATTGTACTTTTGCTACTTTTACCGCAGCAGGCATTGTAAAGCGCGGACTCAGAGAAAACGGATTTATAGTCAAAAAAAACAAAGGCTTTGGCAGAAAACGGGATATGTTGATGGGATATTTCGCGCCGCACGAAGCCCACAACAATGGAGAAGAAACGATTTCGGCTCCAGTGGTTCAGCGATCTTTACGCGGCCCGTGGCAACGCACAGCTGGCGAAAGAAGTGTTCAGTCGGTGGCTATCATTGGGGGCGGTTTGGCCGGTGCTAATCTGGCGGTTGCCCTGCAATCACGAGGATTCAACACCACGGTTTATTGCAAAGATAGTGACCTGGCCATGGCGGCTTCCGGCAATCATCAGGGAGGGATATACCCTTCGCTGAATGCAGAATTTTCCGTTCAGAGCCAGTTTTATTGTCATGCTTTTGATTACGCCAGACGATTTTACGCTGCATTAAATAGCCAGGGGTTTAACTTTGGTCATGACTGGTGCGGGGTATTTTTTCCGGCCTTCAGCGACGAAGTTGCGAAACGACAAAACAAATTGCTGAACAACGACATCTGGCCCAGGAATTTGATACACAGCCTGACCTCAGAACAAGCGACGCAGAAGACAGGTTTACCCATGCCCTACTCAGGATTATTTATTCCTGAGGGAGGCTGGATACAGCCCAGGGAGCTGGTGCAGGCGCTCTGGCAAAAAGCCGCTTCTTTAGGGGCGAACCTGCGGCTCAATCATCAGTTAACTCATATTCAGGCTGACGATGATGGCTGGTTGTTACATTGGCACAACACTGGGCCTGTTCACACAGATTGCGTTGTCTACGCCACAGGTTCAGGCAGCCTTGCCTTACCGGAATTGGCCGATATTCCCTTTACCACGACTCGTGGCCAGGTTGAACACCTCGGTGAAACAGCAAACGCGCCAAAACCACAAACGGTCATTTGCCACAAAGGTTATTACACCCCGTTTTACAAACAAATGCAGGCCATGGGAGCCACATTTGATAAAAACTCAGTTACTAATGATACATCACCGCAAGATACCAACAAAAACTTTGAGACCATTCGTTCCGCATTAGCACAATGTCATTGGGTGAGTGAACTACCTGAACCGGTTGAGCAGCGGGCGGCGGTAAGGCTGAGCTTGCCAGATCACAAGCCGGTGATGGGAGCAGTGCCCGATTTTTCAGCGCAAAGTACCCAATATCAGGAGCTTTATAAAGCCCGCCCATTGGAGCAATATCCAGCACCACAAGAAAGACAGAATCTGTACGTATTAACCGGACTGGGTTCTCATGGTTTATGCACCAGCCCACTGCTTGCAGAGGCATTGGCTTGCCAGCTCAGTGGCGAACCTTTGCCCCTTAGCAATGAATTACTGGACAATGTCTGTCCCAATCGCTTTTTGATAAGAGGTTTAATCCGTCGCAAGATTTAGTTGCAGATTGAATTAGTCCGCGCCCACTAAAATGTAATCAGGTGACAAAGAAGAAACAATAAAATGTGGAATAAAGCCTTTGGTGGTGGCCACCGTGACCTTGTCGAAAACATTGACGATACGAACATTAACTTCCACGCCACGTCCGCTGCGGTGCATTGTTCCGGTCAAAACATATTGCATGTCGCCCCTTGGGCCACTGCGTTCAAAAAACAGATCGCCATCTGGCGTCACTTTAATTTGGTCCATCGCTTTGAAATCGACAACCGCCAAACCATAACCCTGAAGTTCCGCAATAAAACTTTCAGCCAGACGATTGCCCAAAACAGACGGTGATTGCAACGCCTGGTTAAACTCCACAAAAGAGGCAATACCAATTTTGGAGTTAGGGGTAATGTGTTTAGTTTTTTGCAGCAAACTCATGGTCATTTGCTCTGCGTAATCACTCAGAGCTTTATGAGTGTAAGCGGGCTGGAAGCTGTTCCTTGGCACAGGAATGATGGCAGTCACTTGCTGCTTTTCAACAACCTGCAGAGATTGTGTGTGACCATCAGGATATTCAGCTACCGCATGGGCCATTTCGATTTCGGATTTATTCATCTTAGTGGCAGGCGCATCATCCTGATAGGGGTTTTCAATGACCTCACCACCCTCGTTATCCGAAAACATTGACTGGAATCCAGCCATAGTGGACTCGCAGCCCGATAACAAGGCAAGTAACGCGATAACAGATACAGTGTGCAATTTCATCTTGCCCATCCCTCTTATCGACCCTGGATCAGGCCAATGCCATCGGTACGCTGCTCATCAGAAGGCAATAAAGCTTCCACCACATAAAAAGGCACCAGCATTTGCGACGTCGCCACAACGGCTTTACTCTCCAGCCCCAGTATCCGGGCATTCACCAGGAAACCTCCCTGATGTTTGGTCATAGTACCGGTCAGAATATACTGCATCGGAACCTTGTGTTTAAGTTCCAGAAAATCACGGCTCAACAGAAAATCACCTGTCTCGGTAACCCGAATGTAATCCGTGGCCTTGAAGTCCAATACCGGAATTCGAAACTTGTGCAATTCATGAATAAAAGACTCAGCAATCTGATAACCCAGCAGATTGGTTTGATTCAGGTCGCTGTCGGTTAAGGCAAAATGGGTCACCCCCACCGGGGTTTTATCAGTGACGTATTCCATGTTGGCAATGAGATCCTGCGCCATGTTTTGTACATAATCACCAATGTGTTTATGCAGCGCTTTACCCTGATAAATGGCATTGTCATTCTGATACATGGGTTCTTTGGTTATCGCACCAAAGCGATCGACTACCGGCTTGTCTGCGCCGTAAAGTTTTGGCGCTTCAGGTGGCTTCTCAGCTGTCAGCTGACTCAATTGAGCGCACCCTGTGACACATGCCAGCAACGTCGATATCAGAAAAATCTTTTTCATTTTGAGTTCCTCACTCACCCTCTGAGCGGTAAATTCTGCCACCGCGTGTTGTTACCTTTTCTGCCTGCCAAAACACATTGTCAGGAATGAAGCGAGTGGCAGCAGCCACCACATCTTTACTATCTACGTGAATAATTCTGGCATTAGCAATGACACCTTGCTCTGCTTCGGTCAGCGTGCCAGACAGATAAAAATCCACTTCGCGATGATTCTTGTATAGGTCATCGACATTTCTGCTAAAAACTCGATCACTTTTTTCTTCGATAATAAGATTATTAGTCGCTTTGTAGTCTTGAGCAATATAGCCACGGCGCGCCAACTCGGTCATCATGCCCTGTTCCAACTGGTGTCCAAGCAAGCGTAGAGGCCCTTGTTGTTCAGAATCGGTTTGCATCATCTCTACCGGTACAAAAGTTAGAAAATCGAAAAGTAGAAAATAACTGATCAGCCAGCTGCGCAGTGTGATAATCCACTTTAGTTTGCAGCTCTGCTTCAGTGACTTGCTGCCAGGGATGAAGATCAGCAACGTGATCCGAAGGAGTCAACACACAAGCTGTCAAAGAAGCCAGCATCAACGCCAGTCCCAATAATCGCAAGATCAGCCGTTCCGGCACAGATAAAAATTTGAAAGTTTTGTTGTTCATAATGGTTATTCTCAATTAACCGATTGACATAGACGCATCTCTGCATCAGCTAAAGCAAGAATAAGGCCAACAAAATTTTGACAGGCTAAAATTAAGGGGGGCAGTTCAAGGGGTCAGAGTTCTTGAAAACATTTCAAGAACTCTGACCCCTTGAAACTTTTTATGAATCAGGTGACCTTATTTTTCCTTTGAAATTCAGCATTGAGATAACTTTTATCCGCCATAATCTGTTCGATTATTGCCACAGCGGTCCCTAATTGACGATAACTGTTATACAGCGGCGCAAAACCAAAACGAATAAAATTCGGTGCTCTGAAATCAGCAATAACCTTTGATTTTATCAATGCCTGACACAATCCCCAGGCATGCTCAAACTCAAAACTGAGCTGACTGCCACGCTGATCTGGCGATTCTGGCGAGATACAACGCAATTCGGCGCAGTGTGGTGATGTTGATAAAAGTGCCAGAAATACTTCTGTCATCTGCATGGATTTTTGCCTGATTTGCGCCATTGAAACCTGGTCATAAACATCCAGGGCGGCATCTACAGCACTCATCGCAATAATGGGCGGTGTGCCAACTAGCAGCTGTTGAGCATTGTTGGCAGGCTGATATATAGCATTGAAATCAAACCCACTGGCATGGCCCATCCAGCCGTAAAGAGGTTGTTGCATTGCCTTTTGATGACGTGAAGCAACATAAGCGAACGCCGGAGCACCGGGTCCCCCATTGAGATACTTGTAAGTGCAGCCTACTGCAAAATCTACCTGCCACGCATCCAAAGCCACCGGTAATACTCCGGCCGAGTGTGCAAGGTCCACCACCACCAGCGCGCCATGCTGATGGGCCTTCTGAGTCAAGGCTTCAATATCCAGCTTTCGCCCTGTCCGAAAGTTAACTTCTGTCACCAGCAAAACTGCTGTTTCGTCATCAATGGCTTCGGCCAACAAGTGCTCATCAACTAACTGTAATTTGCACCGTGCCTCGCCAAGTAAATCTTCCAGGCCTTGCACCATGTATAGATCAGTAGGAAAATTATCCCTAGTTGAAACGACTTTATTGCGCCCCTTTTGCATGGACAAAGCTGCGGCCAATAATTTAAACAAATTAACTGAAATTGAGTCACAGCACACGGTTTGTCCCGGCGCGGCGCCAATCAATCTGGCAATGCGCTCACCGACTGTAACTGGCAAATCTATCCATTGATGTTTATTCCAACTGCTTATTAAGTCTCTGCCCCATTGCTGTTCAGTTACTTCTCGGATGCGTTTTTGCGCGCTCAGAGGCATCATTCCCAAGGAGTTACCATCAAGATAAATGACGCCTTCGGGTTGTAGGAATTCTTGTTGCAAGGAAGCCAATGGATCTTCTGCATCCAGGGTATTGAGATCAAAATTCATCAGTGCTCGTTTTGTAATGCTTGTTTTAGAGTGTCAATAATTGTCGGCCAAACTGTAGTGCCGGGGTGAATAAAATCGAAATGCCCGACATCTGTTACTTTTACAGGCTGAATACCCTTGAGACCATTAACCTGATCAACTGGCACAATTGCGTCATCGGTACTGTAAATCAGGTGGGTGTTAATATGCATGGGATGGAATTTTGGATTAGCTTTTTTATAAGCCTCTGGGTTTTCTTGAGGCATCCCTTCCATAAACTGTTCAGTAACTTGCTGGCAACCATTGTCCCCGTTTGCGTATGTATTCAGGTCAGCAATCGCGGCAAGGCCAATTACGCCCTTTAAGTCAGCATTTTGTTGTGCAGCCAGTAATCCCAAATGTCCACCGGCAGAGTGCCCCAATAACAGTGTTTTTTCTGGTTCAATCTGTTCAGCCTTTATCAGGTAACGGATAGCATTTTGGATATCGTAAAAACTTTCTGGCCAGCCTCCGTTATCATCTCCGGTACGACGATATTCAATGGACCAGACACGAAAACCAGCCTTACTCAATCCTGAGGTAAAAGGACGACTGTGAGCAATATCATAAGTGTTTAGCCAACAACCACCGTGGATAAACACAACATCACCAATAGGGTTATTGGATTCGGGGAGCCAGCCTTCAATAAACTGTAATGCCGAAGGACCGTAATTCAGTACCAGCTGCGCCGGTTGATAATCCAGGTCCAACACCGACTGATATGACACATTATTAAGTGCATTGATATCGCGAGCATGAGTCTGCCAAACAAAGCTCAACAAACAAAAACCACAAATGAATATTCTTTGTAACCACATCAAGGGGTCAGAGTTCTTGAAAATAAATTCTCACCATCGTTACACGGCAACAATGCAGTTTCAAGCACTCTGACCCCATGAAAATTATTTTAGGCTATCCCAAAACATCAAGGCCGACCCTGTCATAAATAACCAGATGCCGATGATGGCTAAATCACCGAAATAGGGTAAGAACAAAGTACTACCTATGAAAAACGCAATGCTGGCAGTTGCCGACACTTTATTACTCTTGAGATTCTGTAGCATTCGTGCCTCCTTACATTTCTGGTTGAAAACCAAAACTAACCGCAATGCGGTTCCAGCTGTTTATTTCAATGATCAACGCCGTTAACTCCACCAGCCCTTGTTCGCCAAACACAGAAAGTGCCGCAGTGTAAACCTGGTCACTGGGTTGCTCCTCGCTAATGCAGGTAACCGCCTCAGTCCAGGCTAATGCTGCGCGTTCTTCTTCAGTGAAACAGTTTAACTCTCGCCATGCTGGCAACACATCCAAACGGGACTGCTTCTCATCATCGTTGCGGGCTTCATCCGAATGCATTTTTTGACAATAACCACAATGATTGAGTTGTGAGGCGCGCAACTTCACTAAATGACGCAATTGCGGTGAAATAGCTAGTTTTTTTGGCGTTTCGCCAATAGCTGGAATATGGGTTAAAAAGCGTGGACAGAGTTCAAAAACCTGTTTGGGAGAAAGTCGATTTTGCATAAAGCACTCCTGAATAACGTTGTTTGTTAAAACCAAGGTTATTCTGAATGCTTCGTCCCATCAGGTATTGGAAATATGCGACAACTTTCGATGGCGATATTGTTGCGGTGTCTCACCGGTTTGTTTGCGAAACACATTGCTAAAATGGGCCTGATCATAATAGCCGCAATCTAAAGCGATATCAGATAACGGCTTATCCGTAGCTATAAGATGTTGTCTGGCCCGACGAATTTGCCCATAGCTATGCACCTGCAATGGGGTAAACCCCAAATGATTTTTGAATCGTCTTTCCAGTGTCCGGCGACTGAGTCCCACCGCTTCAGCCAGATGCACAGGCAAAAGTAGTTTTTGTGACGCCAATATGACGATATCCAATAACTGATTTCGCGCATTTTGCCTGCGTTCTACCAGTTCTTCCAACCAGTTAAAAATGGCCTCCACCCTTTTAAGTTGAGACATAGCGGGTAACGAATCACACAATTGCATTAGTCCGAAAATGGGCAAGGAGGACTCTTTTAACAGCGACAACTGTAGGTTTTGGTTACTTGATACATCCACCTCTAACAGTGCTTTTACAGCACCGGGGCGAAACCGAATACTGACAAAGTCACGGTTTAAGTCCCAACATTGCCTGATAACCTGAGTCTGATGCAACAGCTCTACATCAGCATGCGTGGCACTCATGTCAAAAGTGAGACTGGCACCAGCATCTGGATAGAATTTGTCTTGCTGAATAAGCGTAGATTCTTGGCCGCCACCGGTGACCCACGCACATTGCACCCAGGAATTGAGTTTTAAAGAAGGGGGATATATCCGCAAACCAGACGAAGAAAAGCTGGCCGCCGGAATAATGTCGAAACCACTGTATCCAATCAAGGGGTCAGAGTTCTTGAATATCACTTGCTGCCATTATTACGCGACAAAAGTGCGGTTTCAAGAACTCTGACCCCATGAAAATAGTTTGGAGATTTTACAGGCAGTTGGCCCAGAAGGTTTTAACATCTTGCTGATCGGTTTCTTCCAGCTCGCCGTCTGCAAAGGCTTTATCCAGGCTGGCTAACATTCCAAGATTTAACGCTTCTACCGTTTCCTGGCCCTGCAATTGACATTGGCTAACCACCAATGAAAAGTGGCCGCTCAAATAGCCAGCAACAAATAAATCTTGATCACTGCCCTGTTCAACTACCTGATCGAACTTATACTGAATGTTATCCACCAGCGTTTCAAAGTTGTTTGTATTTTGCAAAATCTTTCCTGTTGTTTAGACCGGTTCAGCCACCGGATAAAGCACCTGATTGCGATACCCGGTAATCACTGGAATGAGTCCGGCCAACTCGGCATTGAGCGCGTCATCGCCGGTATCCGCTATTAAAGGTTTGCCATTTAAGGCCTGAAGTTTGGTTTTAGTAGCCACTATCAGAATATTTTCTCGCCCGACGGCCCGAATCACCTCTGGGCTTAATTGCTGATTACCACGACCAAAGATATGTCCCTGGCCGCCAATTAAAGTGATCACCAATTTGCAGCTTTGTCCCTTAATTTGTTGAAGCAGGCTATTGGCATTCAAATCGCTGGCAAGTAATTCCTGATGCTGCACCAGGTCAACACCCAATAAAGTATTGGGTAAACCCATCTCTTCCATGATTGCCGCAACTGTGGTGCCGGACCCCATAATAAAGAGCTCGTCTTCCATCAATTCAATCACATGCGCCGCGATGTCAGCCAAAACTAACTCTTCAGATTCTTTCCCACCATTTTTTACAGCCTGAACGTAATGCAATTCAGCGGGTATACGCATTGCGCCGTATTGGCGAGCGCGCACCTTTCCTTCCCGAAAGGCCACTTCATCGATATCCATCACCTCAGCGTCATCGAGACTGACTAACTCTCCCATAATCAGCTTTTCAACCACGCGGCCTGCTGCTTTGGGGGTTATGGCATAGACACCAGAGTGAATTTTTACACCCGCCGGAATACCCAACGCAGGCAGCGATTCCGGGATAACACTGCAAACGTTGCGAGCAGTACCGTCTCCACCGGCAAACAACAGAAGATCCACACCGTTTTCAGCCAGACATTTAACGGCATTTTCGGTATCGACAGCTTCAGTCTGAGCACTCTCTGGCGTATAAATTACTTCGGTGCTAAAACCCAGGTTTTCAGCCACCTGTTGCCCCATTTCACCAGCAGCGGTGATCACCTGCACAATATCTTTGTGCTGTGCAAACACTTGCAACGCCGCTTCGGTTCTTTGATTGGCTTTTTTCTCTGCTCCAGCGGCAAGCGCCTTTTGTCGAATATCAGCACCGTCACTACCTTTAAGCGCCATAGCACCACCAATCCCCGCATAAGGGTTTATCACCAACCCTAAGCGAAACTTCCTCAAGGCGTGAAATTTGGGCAAAACATCAGATTGCGACATCTAAACGAGGCTCCGGATGAAATAATGAAAGCTGCAATGATGGGGTTTGATAAAATGTCTGTAGTGCTTCCACCAGTGTTTGAGCTCGGGGAGGCAATCCCTCCAGCAGATAGTGCTCTACCTGCTGTAAGACTTTGTCTTGAAAAGCAAAGCGATCCACTGGTGCACCATTTAAATTGTCGGTACTTACCCGAAATTTCAGGCCACTAGCAACGGAAAAACACCACTCAAGTGCCTGGGGTTTTACTTCAACTTTTTCAAAGGCAGTCTGTTGTTCCTGATTGCGTCCGTCAGGACAATACCAATAGCCATAATCCACTAATTGACGGCGCTGTTCACCGGCAATGCACCAATGCGCAATCTCGTGCAAACCACTGCTAAAATACCCGTGAGCGAATTCAATTCTATGATAACCACACTCACTGTCGGCAGGCAGGTAGACAGGTTCCCCCTCCCCTTTTACCAGCCGGGTGTTATAGGATGCAAAGCAGGCATTAAAAATGCGAATCAGATCCTGATAGCGGTGTTCTTGCGACATTTTATTGAGTGAGTCCCAGATTATTAGCGGAAACAAAATTTCGAGGGCGCGCATTTTAACGTCTCTGCCTGTGGCCTGTCCAATCGCGTTGAATTTCACAACGGGTTGACACACTGGTATTACCAGTATCACAATCGGGGTCAATTGATTTATTGAGCTTCAGGTCCAGTATGCAACTTTCCGATATTATTCATTCTCGTCGCAGTATCCGTTCATTTAGTGACAAACCCGTTAGTGACGAGGTATTAAACACCTTGCTAAATCTGGCTCTGGAATCTCCCAGTAGCTCCAACGCACAGCCTTATAAAATAGCGGTTGCCAAAGGGGATACAGCCAAAGCCATTGCCAACGATTTGCAAGACAAGTTTTGGCGCAGTAATGCCATAAACCGCCAGCCACTGCCTAAAAAGCTCATTTCAGCCCTCACCAGTAACGCCATGCCTGACAGCGATTTTAAGCCAATCTTAGGTAAATACCCCGGCATTTTTCAGAAACGTCGGGTAGAAACCGGCATGGGTTTGTACAAGGTATTGGGCATCAAACGCGAAGATAAAAAAGCCAGGGATGAGCATATGGCGAAAAACTTTTCGTTTTTCAATGCCCCCGTGGCGGTGTTCTTTTTTGTGGATCCCCGTATGAAACACATGGCGTTAGTGGATGCCGGAATTTTTATGCAAACGCTGATGTTGGCGGCAACAGACATGGGTTTAGGCACTTGTGCTCAGGGAGCATTGGGGATCTGGCGCTCACCATTGGATAAACATTTCGACATTCCCAAAGAGTACAAACTGGTCTGTGGCATGGCGTTGGGCTATCCAGATGACAATGTAGTTAATCAATACCGACCTGAAAAGCTATCACTGGACGACCTTGTAATTGCCAACAAATGACACTATTTAGCCATTATTGAATGATTAAACAGAGTTTGTTCCGGCATGAGTGAACACATAGACAATATTGTGACTTACCTCCGCAGTTCAGCAGAGCTGTATGAAAAGGTGCAAGAAGACGGCTTAAACGAGCAACTCATTGCCCTGCGTCAGTGGCAATGTGAACGTTTGCTGCACAGCCATGCCGAAATGTGTCAGGTGCCTAAATTTCAGGTTGCAATTCAGTTTTTTGTTGATGAGCTTTATGGTCCTAAAGACTTTAGTCAGCGGGATAAAGACATCGAGCGCGTGGTGCCCAAAATGAAAAAGTGGCTACCTGAAGAAGCACTGGAATCACTGGCGGTGGCTATTCACCTGAATGCCTTGTCGCAAGAACTGGACGTGGCTATGTTGCGCCAGCTAAACGGCGCAGATATTAACCGGGAAAGTTACGCTCAGGCATATCAGGCTTGCAAAAACCAAACAGAACGCGCGTTGCAGATTGATTATATCGAACAACTGGGACTAGACCTTGCTCAGGTGGTGCGATTACCTGGCATTGGCCTGATTTTGAAAATGGCCCGTACCCCAGCCAAAATGGCGGGACTAGCGACACTGCAAGAGTTTCTGGAAGATGGCTTCACCGCCTTTAAGCGCCTGGGGGATGTGCAGGAGTTTATAGTGCCGGTAGTCAATACCGAACGTGACATCATGCAAAAGCTGTTTGCCGGAGAAAATCCACTGCCAGCTATCTAATCATTGTTCAGCAATTTGTTAATACCCCATTAAATCTCTGTAAAAATGAGGGAAATCGAGGCTTTTATAGGCTTTTTGACAGTAAAAAAGGTGAGGCTGGCTAAAATTTCTGCTACATTGCGCGCCTTTAAACACAAACTTTTTTAATTCCCCCATACCCGGCGAATAAGCACAAATTAAATGTCGCATTCAGGGTATTGCAATTTCGGGAACATTGGAGACACACATGGAACAGAATTACGGTTTTTTCACACGCCTGTCGATGGCATTTAAAATGATATTCAGCGGCACTTATACCCGCAGCCTGTTGCAACCAGCACCCGCTGACCCCGTTGCTCCTCAGGTAGAGATCAAAGAAAACAACCAGGACAGCGCCTTGCAATTAATTTCGTTGCTGCAAAAAGAAGGCCGCCTGGTGGATTTCATCAATGAAGACATTAATAGCTTTGCCGATGAACAGGTAGCCGCCGCAGCACGTGTAGTACATCAGGGCGTTAAAAAAGCGTTGGCGGAGCATGTCAGCTTTGCACCTGTGAGCGAAACTCCTGAAGGCGAAAGCATTACTTTGGGTGCAGATTACAATCGTAGCCAATGGCAATTAACCGGCAACGTTGCCGGTCAGCCTCCCTTTACCGGAACAGTAATCCACAAAGGCTGGCAAGTTACCGAGATGAAACTACCCGCG
>JYMV01009690.1_pt1 | contig 15568 bp, 12 predicted proteins | sample 338911 | NCBI WGS metagenome assembly JYMV01 (sample SAMN03354496, study PRJNA234377) | hydrothermal vent metagenome | biome: Deep sea; feature: Hydrothermal plumes at the Eastern Lau Spreading Center, Western Pacific Ocean; material: Seawater | place: Tonga | collected 2009 | depth 2000 m m
AGGACATCAACGACGATGCTTCGAATCTGATTACCAACAACCGGAAGTGAAATAACACTTTCAGGAAAAAGGTTACGCGCTCCTTGAAGTCCCGCACCACGCATCCTACAAGGAATCTGGCACCTCATGAAATCCATACGAGTCGCCGCAGTTCAGATGAATGGACTGCTCGGACAAACTGAACGTAACCTGGAAGAAATCGAATCCTGGTCGGGCCGGGCAGCGGAGCAGGGCGCTGAACTCGTGCTGTTCCCGAAGCTGGCAACCCAGGGGCACTGGATGGCCCCAGAATGCTGGTCAGCCGCCGAAGCCGTAACCGGATGGTCCAAGTATTAAACGGCTGGAGCAGCTCACACGGGAACGGCAGTTGGTGCTATGTGTTGGCATGTCAGAAAAGGAAAGGGATCTCATCTACAACTGCCAGGTGCTGATTGGCCCGCAGGGATATATCGGCAAGTCGAGAAAAATCCACATGTCTGAAGACGAGGGCTTGATGTACGTTGGAGGAGCCGCGATTCCGGTTTTCGACATTGGCAAGTGCAAAGTAGGAAGCGTGATCTGTTACGACGCTTTCTATCCGGAGATCACGCGTACGCTTGCCCTGAACGGCGCGGAGGTTTTTCTAATGCCCAGTGCCGGACGCTGTGGACCATGGAACCAACAGACGGAAACATCCGTTGCCAAGCGAGTCAAAGAATCACTTTCCTGGTACCGGATGCGGGCCCTCGAGAATGCGGCCTTCGTGGTCATCACCAACCAGGCGGGAAGAGCGGGTACGGTCGACTACTATCGTGAGGACTACCGGCGGCAACCCTACCACGGGGGTGGCAGCCTAATTTTCGCGCCCGACGGCAGCCTGTTGGCAGAGACGGAAGCCACAACGATTCAGGCGGAGATGATCCTTGCGGACTTGAATTCGGAAGACTTTGCCCGGGCCCGATCCAATGCCAACTTTCCATTGCGCAAGCGCCGCCCCGAGCTCTATGGTGAGCTCGTCAAGCCTGTGACCGAGGCATAGGATTTGTTCCAGAAATCCAATGGGTGCCTGCCTCTACAAAAACCAAGCTGCTTGACCTAATCCTCACGGCGTCGACTTCCACGCACTGTTCCTGCACGGCTGGTGGGAATCGACTGGGCAGCAGGTGTGGCACCGGGTACCAGGGTCTGCCAATCAGCGATACTTGCCCCGCTGGGGCGAGATCCGGTGGGTCTCCTGGCCCGACTGTGCGAACGGTAATGGATCGACGCAAGATGCGGTGTGCGAACCAGTTTTCCGCCACGGCCGCGAGAGATCATCGCCGCTTCCAGGATTCCCGTCGTCAGGTACGTTCGCTCGACTGGGTTGGGAGGAGCACCGGAGATGAAAAAATCTTCGATGTTAAGACCCAGGTAACCGAATGCCGCGTGAGTCGGACCACTGTCGACGTGATATTCCAGAGAATCGATCGCCGTACCGCGTTGTTGAGCATAGGAAAATTTACGGACAAAACCGTTATCACCCAACATCAGAACGGCAGCCTGCAGGCCATCAACGTATTCGATGAGAAAGACGTGAGGATCCGTGACCCGGTCGATGTCGAGTTTGCCCGGTCCACCGTCAATTTGACTTAAAGCCGCGTTGGCCAATGACACTGACCACTTCTCTTGATCGGCAGCGCGCCAAACTTGTTCGCCCGACAGGCATTGCACAGACCGGACACCTGTCTCACCCCCCCGACGCCGCTCGACATGACTTTGCAGGACTTCCAGGGCATGAAATCCGTATCGTTCGACCATGTGAAATCCAATGACGAGTGCTTGCTCGATCCTCTCACCAGCGGGGTGTTCCCAGTTGGGGCGTCGCCACACAACGGGCAACGCGGAAGCAGCCCAAAGTGGGATTTTCAACTCCCGGGCCGTTTCGTACATCCACTGGGCATCCTCCCAGCGATAAGCCAGGTGTTTGTCGTTGTAAACCGGTATGGGGCGATCCGCCTGAGCGATCACAGCTGAAATTTGTTCAAAAAAGTACCGTCGCGGCAGCATTTCCTGACCCAGTCGAGAGATGGGGTAGTCACCATGCTCGCCAATCAGCAGCACAGCATCCACAGCCAACCGTGTTCCTCCCAAAGTCAACGCTGCGCGAATGCTTTCGTAGAGAGGAACATCGTACTTCTTAGCAATTTGCCTTCCGATGTCACGCTCATGAATCTGATCAATGTAAAGCGAAGCGATTTCAGTCCTGGGTGCGATGAGCCCATCGTCCGTGGGAAATCCTCGCAAGAATTTCCCGACGATGACACCGGCGTGACTGGTTGGAAAACAGGTGGTGACAATCGCCGCAATGCGCAATGGTTGCGAGTCTTCCCCAGACGCTGCGGGGAGATCCTGGGAGCTGAGAGCTTCTTCCGCCGAGCAGTCATTTCGCAGAAAATGGCCGCTGGGCAGAACAGACGTGATGAGTATCCAACCAAGTAACGCGCCGACCATTTGCTTGCGGTTTAACATACGATAAATACCTTCATCAGGTTCGTCGTTTGAACTTCTGACCATTCTGACACAACAGCAGGACTGTAACTTTCAGTGCGTTCCATTCACCTTGATACCACAGTTCCCCACGACTCACCGTGTTAATCACGAGTACTCAAAAGCACGGCAACCATTATTGACAAATCATTACAGAAACCCCGAAAAAGGTCACTCCAGGAACCGGAAAGTCTGGAACAACAATTTCACATTCGCTGGCGGGCTAGTTCCCACACCCTTGGGCATTGCATTACCATCGCCTGACCAGTGACAAAAATCATTCTGAAACAGGAGATGCCGACACCCCTTCCACCCATATCCCGCACACCGCACAATATCATTTTTCCACCCAGATGCTTCCGCCGTTGGAAACCCGTTAGGAGAAGCTATGAAAACTCTGCGACACCTTGGCTCGGTGGCCTTCGTAGCCGGGCTCTTCGTTGCGATCTTTGCCGGCATACCCTGGTACGTGGTCGTCACCGATGACCCGGTTGTACCGTGGTGGCTCCGGTTTACCATTTTCTGTCTGTTGGGAGGAGTTCTTGTCGTTCTGCTGAGTTTGACCGTAGAACAACTGGGTGTCAAAGTCGCACCTGACCGTGGAATGGGTGCGGGGGTCGACAGCAGGATCCTGTTATCAAACACTCCCACGTTTCCTGGGCGCCCGGTCGCAGAAATTCTGGGCCTGGTCCAGGGGCACACGGTGTTTTCCATCTGGATTGGCAACGACCTGTCTGCCATCGTAAGATTGGTCCTGGGTGGTGAATTGACAGAATACACCGAGATGATGGGAAAGGCCCGGGTAGCAGCGACCAACAGAATGGTTGTCCAAGCCAACGAAATGCAGGCAGATGCGATCATCAATGTCCGTTACATGACGACCAGTGTCGTGGGCACTGCTTCGGAACTTTTCGCCTACGGCACGGCTGTCAAGCTCAGCGAGTAGAAGGGCTGGTTGGCAGCCGAAATCCTGCTCGGACATCCACTCCAGAGAAAAGACTGGTGCTATCATAGAAGAGCCGAATTTCGCTTCACGCTCCACCATTGGAACTAAACAACCAACCGGGTCGAATCCGGAAGTTACGCATCCGACCCAAAATCTGATTTACCTCGATCCTTAATTTGTGCAATAATACGGTTTGCCGGCCTTTGTTCACTGACACATGTACTCATTCCCTCGAGTGCCATCATGGCCCCTCTAACGAAAATCTGTAACGACATCGCCTTCCCCGTTTCACGCGGCTGGCCGTGGAGCCCGTTCCGCCGGTCGTTGGCAATGCAAGCTTCGGTGATGTTTCTGGCTGCCATGGTTCTGTCGGGATGTGGCGGATCCTCTTCTACATCGGAATCTGACCAGCCTTCAGGACCGAGATTGCCCAAATCGCTTCAATCAGCAAAAGACAAACAGGATCAGCAAATGGATGCGGCCCAAGCAGGTACTCCTGCTGAATCCGTACGGACCCCGCCAGGTTCACCACAGACAAGCAAGCCGCCCGTGGTGAACCCGGTGGCAAATGCACCAACTACCCCGATCACTTCTTCACCATCGGTACCCACCACCCATCCAGGACAGAATCTTCCCGGCGCGCAGACACTCGCAGCAACGAAGGACGAGAACGAGGAAAAGGAAGAGGAAACGGTTCTACCAAAAAGGCCCGAAGACTTTGCAGAATGGAATCCAGACGATTTTGATGATGCACGGAAAGAACATGACCCCCGATTGAATGAGGCACTGGACTACCTACTCACAGAGACTCCCGATGATGCGGAACGAGTTGACTTGCTGGTCCGGCTTTTGGCTGTTGACCGAACGGAGAAATCAAAACAGTCAGATGCAAACTCAGCCGGTGCCAGGAATTACCGCCACAACATTCCACCGCCCCACACCAACATTCCCACACACCGAAACCCACCACACGGTGGAGGGGGGCAGCGGTTCCCCCAGGTAAAACCGGCCACCGGGCCTGAACATCTACCGTCAGATCTGGCTGCTAAGGTCATCCATGGGTTGGGGGAAAGTAGTACTGCCAAAGCCCTTGATGTTCTCAAGCAACTGGTCGCTGGCAAGCAGGAAGCACCCATGCAAAAACGTGACATCGTCGTGGAAGTCGTTAATGCATTGGCAGTACAAAACGATTTTCCGCGAGAAAAAATACTTTTCACCATGCTCACCAAGCCTGACGCTGTAAAACCCGTCGGTTTTTCACAAGCCCAGCCGTTTAATGATTTCGAGACTTCTCATCACTACTCCATCCCTGTGCAACGTGGAGGAGCCCCACCGGGACGCCGGCCACACAGCCCGATGGACCCTGAAGACGACCTCATCGACGGAGACTGGATCCGAAAGCAGGTCTTATCCAAGGCAGGAGCGGCTGTTTCCGACGCCATGCGAACTGCCCTGGCAAAGTATCTCGACGGTTCCGATATTTTATTGGAAACGGCCCAGTTGTTCGAAGACTACCTGTCCACGGACGACATCCGGAACTATCGCGCTCAGATTCTTTTGTTGAAGAATCCTGATACGGAACCGGAAACTCGAGAAGTGCTGGAAAGCATGTGGATTCAAAGGAGTAGCGAAGGCATGCGGGAAGTCCTGGGAGTTCCAGAATCAACTGGTTTCAAAAGTGGTACTCGCGGAAGACCAGGTGTCTTGACCATTACTCCGTATGAACTGTCTTCTCGAACAGGCAATACCCGTAGGCGGACTAACGGGAGCCGGCCTGGCCCCAACCCGTTCTCGGACCCGTCGAGCAGGCGCCAATCCTCGCGCCGTTCCCGGTCGGATTCGGTTAAAGAAGAACCAGTGAAACCGGCAACACCAGCGGAGACCGTGAAAGAGCCCGATCCAATCGACCCGGCCGAACAGCGCGACGCGCAACTTCGTTTGCTCTGGACTCGACAGGCAGTGAAAATGCTTCACGGTACGCTGCGGAGCGACAAGTTCGACGATGTCCAGAGCAGGCTGCCCTTGCTCCTGGCAACCGTGCCATTACCGTCTGCACGTAAGACGGTTGCCGACTTATTGCTGAAGGCGGAGTCCGACCCACAGCATTGGCTGAAGATGGGAATGTTTACCGCCATCACCATTGATCCGGTGATGCTGCTTTTAGCTAAACAGAATTACCACCAGGCGAACAAGACTCGTTCTGGAAAGTCACCAACGGATGACAGGCAGGGGGAAGACCCGGAAGATAGTCCTGCGAAGAAGTGGTCCAAAGTTCTCGGACCCTACGTGGCAGACCTCTGTAAACGCCTCTCAAATTCGGATAACACGACAAGCCAACAAGAAATGAAACGGGGCAAGTTGACTCTTCGAGTCCATGATCGGTCGAAAATCGTATCTCGAGTTGATTTGCAATGGCCCCAAAACTTCGCTTCGCGGTCGGTCAAGCATGATGTCTCACCATTGGAACTTCATTATCTCAAGTTGAAAGACACCACCTTGCCCAATAGTCTCGTTTTTCACTATCGACATCACAACAAAAAAGCACGGGAAGAAACACTCCCTGATGGAATCTGGTTGGATAGCTTCGATGCTCGTCAAAAGAAATCGATTGATATCCGAATCACCTCGTCAAACCAGGATGGGCTGAATCTTGTCACTCCGGCGAAACGGAATTCGAGAGGTGGCAACAATCAAAAAAGGACCAAGCAGGAAGTCCAATCGATCGTGATTGAGATTCTAACAATTAACATTCCGCTCCCCGAGGAGAACCCTGATACCACCTCCTGACCTCTACCACGGGGAAAACAAGTCCTTATTTGTTTGTCAATCTGCAAAATATTGGAATTCGCAAGAAGAAAAGGATGTGTCATAATCAGCGACCGTCGTGAAGTTACCGGTCGATGATCTCGGACTTTTTCTGGATGGAAATACATAAGATGCCGCATACGCTTCGTCTCTGGGTGGGAATTCCACTGCTGTTGTTGAGCTCTTGCCTGGATGCCTCAGAAGTCACCAATCGTCAAGTGACCAATCAAGTGTTTTTCGACGTGACCATCGACGGTGAGCCTGCGGGGCGAATTGTCATGGGACTCTATGGCGATGTCGTTCCCAAGACGGTTGAAAACTTTCGCGCACTATGCACCGGCGAAAAGGGAAAGGGGCGGTCCGGTAAAGCCCTGCATTACAAAGGCAGCTCGTTTCACCGAGTCATTCCAAAGTTCATGATACAGGGTGGTGATTTTACGATTGGAAACGGTACAGGCGGTGAAAGTATTTACGGCAGCAAATTCAACGACGAGAATTTCCGTTTGCGACACGAGCAACCAGGTCTACTCAGCATGGCCAACGCGGGCCCCAATACCAACAACTCTCAATTTTTCATTACGACGGCGAAAACACCCTGGCTAGATGGTAAGCATGTCATTTTCGGACAGGTCACCGAGGGCATGGACATTGTCAAGGCAATTGAAGCCCTGGGAACTCCCAGCGGTAGGCCTCGCAGCCGGATTCAAATTGTCGATTGTGGCGAACTCGAATGAAGCAGACGCATCTTTCCGGTCTCTGCTGAAACATGTCCCTGTCAGAAGATGCGAAAACCGAACTCTTGCAAATCGCCAAATGCTCAATTGAACACGAGTTCCGTGAACAAGAGCCGTTGCAAGTTCATTTAGAAAATTTCGCACCCGAGTTGCGCAAACCGGGAGCTTGCTTTGTAACGCTCAGGATTCACGGTCAGCTGAGAGGTTGTATTGGCAGCTTACAGGCTAAATTGTCCCTCGTGGCCGATGTCGCCGATAACGCCCATGGGGCAGCGTTCGGTGACCCCCGCTTCACCCAACTGACACGGCCGGAATTCAAACAGTTGGAAGTCTTCATTGCCGTGCTGACTCGGCCCGAGCCAGTCACCTTCACCTCGGAAAAAGACTTGCTGCGCCAACTGCAGCCCCATGTAGATGGCGTCATTCTAAAAGACGGCTGTCGGCAAGCTACGCTGATACCCGCGGCTTGGAACAGTATCCGTTCTGCTGAAGAATTCGTGAAAACTCTGAAGATGAAAGCTGGACTTCCCCAGGATTACTGGTCGGAAACCATCCACTTTCAACGGTATCAGACAGAAACGTTTTCCTGAAGGGACGGTCTTCTTTTGGCCACTGACTATCTGCCGCAACAGGAAAACAGGTACAACAAATCAGGAATCCGCTGAACTGAACGCGTTCAGGGCAATTTCACGAATTTGTTTGAGATCCAATTTTCCGCTACCCAACAGAGGCAACTCCTCCACTTCGAAAAAGCTATCCGGAGAGGGAATATAGAGTTTTGGAAGCCCCTCTTCAGCAAGAGCTTCGCAAAGCTGTTGTGGAGTCTGGTCTATTTTTCGATGGATCACGATCAATCGCTCACCTTTTTTGGCATGAGGAATCGCGGTCACCGCAGCCGGTAGAAACTCTTCTTCCTCATTTTCCAGAAGACGGGTAATCGCTTCTTCAATTTGTATGTGGGGCACCATTTCTCCACCAATTTTCGAGAAACGGCTCTCTCGCCCGGTGATCTTGATGAAACCGTCCTCATCAATCAATGCGACATCACCGGTCACATACCAGCCATCTTGAATCGCTTCTGCAGTAAGATCCGGACGATTCAAATAACCTTTCATCACATTGGGCCCCTTAACCTGTAACATCCCCGTCTGGTTCGTACCCAGAATTTCCCCCGTGTCGAGGTTGACAATACGGGCGGCAACTCCGGGAATTGCCCGTCCAACAGTACCCTCTTTGAGATCCACCGACGTACCATCCACCGAACGTGTTGGGGGTATGTTGACCGATGCGAGTGGCGATAGTTCCGTGGACCCGTATCCTTCGACAGGCCTGACTCCGAACTTTTCTTCAAAGGCATCGCACAATTCCCGCGGGAGTTTTTCCGCGCCTGCCACCACCACGCTCAGGCTGGAAAACTCTTCGGCTTTACAACGCCGCAGATATGACCGCAAAAAGGTGGGAGTGGCCAGCAGGACAGTACCGTGGTGTTTTTTTACCAGTTTACCAATCTGTTTTGCTTCCAACGGGTTAAAGTGATAAACCCCTTTGATATCGATTCCCAGCGCTCCCCAGAGTGTCACGGTATAGCCAAAGGAATGAAAGAAAGGCAGCAGCCCAACCAGCACATCCTCCGGAGAAAAACGAATCACAGCTTCAATCGCCCGGATGTTGGAAGAGATATTCTTTTGCGTCAGCATCACCCCCTTTGGTTGCCCCGTCGAACCAGATGTAAAGATCACGGTTAATACGTCTTCGCCCGTCATGCGGTGAAGCCCCAATCGACGTTGTAGCAGCCACCCCGGAGTACAATAAGCGTCGATCGCTCCCCAAAACTTTTCCGTTAGCGTTGGCAATTCTCGCAGATCTTCCAGATAAACCAACTCCGCATTTAAGGCTTCCACATCGAAAGCCAAACTAGCCAGTTTTTTCACAAACTTGCGGCTAGTCAAAATGTGCTGGATTCCACACTCTGCCAGGCAGTGATTGACAACATCTGTCGAGGCGCTGTAGTTCAAGTTGACGGACACGCGCTGCATCAACGCAATCGCGGCATTGGTGACGACGGCAAACGCCGAAGGAGGAAGCAATACAGCGATGTATTTCTCGTCCGCCTGCAGCACTTTTCGCAGTAGGAGCCGACGGAAAATCAGGGTCCGCACCAACAGTTGTCCACCAGTCATTTCGATCCCACTGGAATCTGACACCTTGGAAGTGAATTTCCTGCGTTTGCATTTTCGCACAAACTGGCTTGTTACCGTCTCCGAAGATTGCAGTTGCTGCTCCACTGCTTCTACTCCTAACTGCTGCACCGCCTGGCGGACGGCATGCGTGTCTGAAGAGTCCGTTAAAGGTTTGCCGATGTAAATGGAAACCGGATAGGGCCAACGACGAGGCCATTTCCAGAAAAAACGCCCTCCCTCGAAACTAAAAATACTCCCCCACAGCTCATTAAAATAAACCGGAACGATCGGTACATTAGTCCCTTCGTGAATCTTCAGGGCTCCCCGTTTGAACGCCTGTAAATGGCCCGTTCGTGAAATTGCACCCTCGGGAAAGATACAAACCAACTCGCCTTCCTGTAGCAGTGCACGAGTACTCTCGATCGTTCGGGCTAGAGCCTTCGGACGGGTAGGAAGCAGAACGACTCCCCACAATTTTCCCAGCCATATCAGCAGAGGCGACTTAAAGTTGCCCGCATAGACAACCATCCGAATCGGACGATCACTGATCAATAAGAGCAAAACACCATCAAGCCACGAAACATGATTTGGCAGAAACAGTGCTCCCCCTTCAGCAGGTATGTTTTCGCTGCCGTAGATCCGGATTCGATATACCGTGTTGCTCAGCAACCATACAAGAAAACGCAGCGTCGCCTGCGGAATCAACCACAAAATGTAGAACAACACGGGTACCGTCCCGATACCACAGACCAGGAAGATCTGGTTGGCTGTCAATAAGGGGGGCCCGGTCGCCTGTGTGTAGACCTGCGAAACCAACTCGGCTTCCCCGGAAAAATGCTGAAGGTAATCCTTCCGCGACAGCAAAATCGAGCCCGACTCCACGTTTCCTGGCTCCGCTCTCTTGTGCTCTGCGTCCCTACTCTTGATATCCAGCCATAGCAGATTCACCAGCAGGTGTTGACGTGAAAGCTCCGGGCTGGCGTCCAGGACTGCCTTGATCTGGGACTGATCAGCACTCGCTTCCCAGTCTTGGCCGTAGCGATCCATCTCGTTGTCGATGGCTTGCCGATGCTGTTTTGTAATATGTGAAACTTCAACGTTCTCCAGGGCGCCCGGACTGTAGGAATGTCGCACTACCGCAAACACGACCGCCACAAGAGCGACACCCGTAAACGTAAGAAAATTCGAGGCCGCCAAGATCGAACCACGGGTTTCACGGGGGCTGCGCTGCTGCATGTAGGCATTGATGGGTACATCGAAAAGACCAGCGCTAAAACCGAGCCCCCCCAGAAAGACACATGCCCAAACCAAAGTCTCCGTCGTACCTTCGTCCAACTGGAAAATAGCACCCTGCACCAGGAACAGCAAAAAACAGAAAATGACGATGCCGAATGCTCCCAATGGAAGCAAGCCCAGCTCCACGCGCCCTCGCGACCAGATCCCTGCCAGCACTGCTCCCAGTCCGAGACCAACAACAAGGCACAGCAACAGCGGCACTTTCTGGGTTTCAGTGCTGGCCCCACCTTCAAAAGCGAACTGGTCGATGTTCAGTTGAGCCAGCGCTCCCAGGGACCAGAAAAACATCGAACCCAACGCAACTCGAAACAGCGGCCCGCGAGAGGTCAACGTCCGCAAGTCGCGAAAAGTCTGTACGGGAAAGTTCCAGGGAAATTGGCGAGCAGCATTCGCAACCGGAAGAGGACGCATCAACAGGCTGAACAAGGTTCCGACCACAGCAATTCCAAGCAGTACCGCTGCAGGAAGCCAGCCGTTTTGTTCGACACCGCGCAGGCCCGTCAGATCGGTGACCTTGTTCCCCACCGCCATCCCGATCATCGTGGCACCCACAGTGGTTAGCCCAAACAGCCCGTTGGCCAACGAAACCTTCTCGGGTTTCAAGATCTCAGGAATGCTCCCCAATTTGGCCGGAGAGAAGAAAGCACTCTGGGCTCCCATCAAAAAGACCGCCACGAAGAGCATGGGTAAACTCTGCAGGAAGATCGCAACGACCCCCAGCACCATAATCAGGATCTCTGCAATCTTGCATCCCAAAACCACTCGGCTTTTGGGAAATCGGTCAGCCAGGTAGCCTGCGATGGCTGCAAAACCGAGATAAGGAGCTACAAACAAGACCGTACCCAACGTCAAGATCATGCCAACCTCAGACGGTTCGACGTAATCCTTGCCGATGCCGATCACCAGCCAACGAAACACATTGTCATTCATGGCAGTCAGAAACTGGGTAAATAGAAGTCCCAGAAAACTGCCTGATAGCAATCCTTGTCCGGTCGGTGAGGCTTTGGTCATTTGTCTGTTGCGGAACGACAGAGGTGCCACAAACATCCAGGAAATTCATCTTGAGCTAATGGGGACAAACTCGTTACATTTTCGCCGTAAACGCGGCTTTGGGTCAACTCCGAAGAGAAATCCAGTTATGACTCGCATCTCCATCTTTCTGCTGGGTGTGGCTGTCGGCGCCATCGGCCACTTCATGGTCTTGAACAACTATGTCGTGCGTGCCAATGACGGATTTCACGTGATTCCAAAAATCACGGCCGCAATGAAGAACTCGTACATCGATATTCGCAACTTCGACATCTCCGATTGGACGGAACACCAGCCACTCGCAGCTGCGATCATGCGGGCCGAGAAGGTCAACTTGATCCAGGATGCGGCAGGTTCTTCGTTGAAAACGTCGATCCACAAACTGGCCGATGTGCTGACCGGCACATGACGTCGTCGTCTAACCGCCACCCATCTTCGGAAGCAATTCGTTGATCATCGTGATGGCGGCGGGACCAACCAGAACGACGAAGATTCCCGGAAAGATAAAAAGCACCAAGGGAAAAATCAGCTTGACGGCTGTCTTGGCCGCCTTTTCTTCGGCGATTTGTGCACGACGAACGCGCATTGAATCGCTTTGCACCCGCAAGGCTTGAGCAATACTCGACCCGAATTTGTCCGCCTGGATCAGAATCGATGCCAAAGACCGTAAATCCTCCACTCCTGTGCGAGCTCCCAGTTCGTGAAGCACCTCGTTGCGACCACGCCCCATTTGGATTTGCAGGTTACATAAAGCAAATTCATCGGCGATAACACGAAAAGATTTTTTCATTTCCTCGGATACCCTGCGCATCGCCTGATCGAGACCCAGACCAGCTTCCACACAAACGACCATCAGGTCTAAAGCGTCCGGAAGACCCAAAAAAATCTGCTCTTGGCGACGCTTGGTGATGAACCAGAGAATCATCTCCGGGAGGTAGAATAAACCACTGCCCGCCAGTACGGTACGAATGAGTGCTGGTTTTGAAATTCCGTACATTAACAGCGCCACACCGCCCCCGAAGAAGAGTCCGGCAACAAGCCCCATCACCTTCAGTCCCAACAAAATCGTCGGCGCCTGTTCTCCGCGAAACCCTGCGTGGCTGAGACGCGCTATGAGCCTGCTTTGCTCTTCCTTGTTCGTTGGCTGAATTGGCTTGGCCAATCCCGGGGTGGCCTTCTTCAGTACGTTGGTGACCGTGTCGGCCTTATTGGGAGTGCCACTGGCATGGCGGCGCATTTTCGGATTACTCATTTCCTCCAAACGCTCCTCAGCCCTTGGTTTCGCCGCTGCAAACCGATCGAGTACCAAAAGCGCCGTGGCAGCGACCGCTCCGAAAATCGTCAACGGAATGATCCAGTCCGCGGTGAATGCAATGACAATGAACACGACAGCCTCACACCTTGATGTCGATGATTTTACGAATGACCAGAGCCCCAACAAACTGCAGGAAAATCGCCGAGGCCAACATTTTTTTTCCTAGCGGGTCATCGAACAGAACGCGAACATATTCGGGGTTGACTCGATAGATCGCAACAAACAAAAGAGGACACAGGCCCAGTAGTACAACACCCGAGATACGGCCTTCACCCGTCAACGCTTGAATTTGACCCCAAATCTTGAAACGTTCACGGATGAGTCGCCCAATCTTGTCCAGGATCTGTGCCAAGTCGCCTCCCGTTTGTCGCTGGAGTACGATGGCCGTTGCAAAAAATCGAAGGTCCAGGTTGGGAATGCGACTTGACATCGACTCGAGCGCATCCTCGAACGCCACGCCGAGATTCTGCTCCTCGTAAACCCTTCCGAACTCGCTGCCCAACGGTTGCGACATTTCATCGGCAATGAGTTTAAAACCCGCGGCAAGGCTGTGGCCCGCGCGCAAAGCACGAGCCAACAATTCGAGGGCGTCCGGCAACTGCCTTTGAAAAGCTTCCAACCGCCTTTTTCGTTTAAAGTAACAGAAAACGAACGGAATCACGCTCATGCCAATCCCTACCAGGGGAGCGAGAAAAAGGTGGACTCCACCGATTCCCGAAAGCAACGTCCCAGCCAAAAGCAATCCTAGGCTGATAAGAATGAAATGCAGTGGCTGCAAACTCACATGGGCCTGGTCTAAGAACAACCGCAAGTTCAAAAAGCGAGATAGCACACGCTCCAACGTGGAAACCTGTTCACGGTCAAGTGTCTGAACAAGAAGATTCGATCTGTTATTCTTAGCCGCCGCCGTTTTGGCTGTTGCACCCGTGTTGGTCAAAACCTCCAAACGGTCGAGAACCAAGGAATTTTCCGTTCCCCGGAACATGAGAGCAACGCCACCAACGAGGGCAGTCACTCCGACAAATGCTGTGCCAACGATAAGAACGGTACTCATAAGCTCTGCGTTGCAATCAAATCAGTCGTCAACCATCATCACACGCTCACGGAATGCACTGGCAGGTACGCGAATACCCGACGATTCCAAGCGGTCCATAAAACTCGGACGAATCCCAGTCGAAACAAACCGTCCGATGCAACGACCCGTTTCATCAATTCCGTCTTGCACGTACCGGTAGATGTCTTGCATCACGACCGTGTCTTGTTCCATACCCACCACCTCGGTGATGTGGGTGATTCGGCGGACGCCACCTTGAAGCCGGTTCACCTGGATGATCAGATCAACAGCACTGGCCATCTGCGCGCGCATCGCCTTCACCGGTAGATCAAACCCGGCCATCATGATCATCGTTTCGATTCGGGCCACACCGTCGCGAGGCGTATTGGCGTGAATGGTTGTGAGGGACCCTTCATGACCGGTGTTCATCGCCTGCAACATGTCCAGTGTTTCCGGCCCTCGGCATTCTCCGATGATAATGCGTTCCGGCCGCATGCGCAGGGTATTCTTCACCAAGTCTGTTGCGGTAATGCCCCCCTTCCCTTCGATGTTGGGAGGACGTGTTTCGAGCCTCACGACATGGTCCTGCTGAAGCTGCAGTTCCGCGGCATCTTCAATCGTAACGATGCGGTCAGTGTTGCTGATGAAGCCAGACAACGTGTTAAGTAAAGTCGTTTTCCCGGACCCCGTGCCACCCGAAATAACCATGTTCAGTCGAGCTTTAATACCACCCTCTAACAACATGACCATTTCCGGAGTGAATGTTTTCAAATTCAACAGGTCTTCCAACTTCAGCGGGTTGGACCCAAACCGCCGAATCGAAACAGCAGCTCCATCCAAAGCCAAGGGAGGAATGATCGCGTTCAAGCGAGATCCATCCTGTAAACGTGCATCTACCATTGGACAAGTTTCATCAACCCGTCTCCCAACTTTGGATACAATTCGGTCGATGATCTGTAGAAGATGGGCATTGTCACGAAAGACAACGTTTGTCTTTTCCATCTTGCCACTGCGTTCGACGTAAATCTGCTTGGGACCGTTAATCAGAATGTCGCTGACCGTCGCGTCTTTGAGCAGTAACTCAAGCGGACCTAGGCCAAACATTTCAGCCAGAACTTCCTCAATAAGGCGTTCTCGTTCGTTCCTGTTGAGGAGCCCATCTTCAGAGTCGCATAAGTGTTCAACCACCAAACGGATTTCGCGCCTCAGTACGTCGCCCTGCATATCCCCCAGGTGAGTCAGGTCCAATTTGTCAACGAGATTGGTGTGAATCTTACGTTTGACGGTGTCGAATTCATCTTCTTTCTCGACACCCGCATTCTGGAGGGTTTGTCCCAGCGCATTCATGACTTTCGCCCGTTTTCCTGAGATGCAATTCCCTTCTCGAACAGGCGTCAGAACGACGCATGGCACGAGACAGGGCAACTACGGTTTCAACTGACCGTCTCATCGAAACCATAGCTTGTGGATTGTGTACAGAGAAATATCCCGGTTCGACAGATGGTCAGACAAGTACGGTTCTACGGAATGCGCCAGCTACAATGCGCATGCTGTCTGTAGCGGATCAAGCCTTTTTGTCAGCGATACAGACCTGGACAAGCCGTCCGGTCCAGGAACCCTGTCAGGGGATCTGGCTGATCAACCACACGCCTTAGATACCATCGTGGCAGCTACTTCTTCGCAAGAATTCCGAACCACTTGCTC
>JYMV01040194.1_pt1 | contig 15563 bp, 13 predicted proteins | sample 338911 | NCBI WGS metagenome assembly JYMV01 (sample SAMN03354496, study PRJNA234377) | hydrothermal vent metagenome | biome: Deep sea; feature: Hydrothermal plumes at the Eastern Lau Spreading Center, Western Pacific Ocean; material: Seawater | place: Tonga | collected 2009 | depth 2000 m m
TAGCGCGCCAAACTGCTACATTGCTATTCACAACAAAGAAAAAGATGTACTTGAGTTCCCGTATTTTAGTGACGTAATGCAGGAAGAACCAAGAACTCGCCCATTAGGTTTAGGGCTAACAGAGCTTGTATTACGTACAGGGCAAGCCGAACTACTTAACCCTCCACGGGTATTACAGTTAGCAGAGAGCGGTGAAATTGATGTGTCGGTAGCGCAGCAAATGCTTAATAGTGCTAACTCATGGCTGGGCTCGCCGCTTATTGTTGACGGTGAAATTGCCGGAGTTATTGCGGTTCAAACTTACGGTAAGCACGCCAAGTACACCTCGCGCGACCAAGAGCTTTTACGTTTTGTATCGCACCACATTGCCGTTGCCATGGAGCGCAAGCGCAATACTGAGTCGATGCAGCGTTACAATATTGAACTGGAAGAGCGTGTAAAAGAGCGCACTGGCGAGCTAAATCGTGCCAATAAGTTCTTAAAGCAGCAAATTGAAGAACGTAAAGAAATAGAACTTAAGCTTATTCACGATGCACACCACGACTCGTTAACCGACTTGCCTAACCGCGCTATGTTCACCAGCCGCTTGGAATTGGCGATTGCCAGCAAACAGCGTTATGGCGAGAACATGTTTGCGGTGCTGTTTATCGATCTTGACCGCTTTAAAGTCATTAACGACACTCTTGGACATCATGCTGGTGACGAATTTCTCGTGGAAGTTGCACGTCGTATTGCCCTGTGTATCCGTGGCCACGATTTACTGGCCCGTTTAGGCGGCGACGAATTTGTGGTGCTATTAGATAACTTTGAAGATGCAGGCGACGTTGAAGAAGTCGCAAGGCGTATTATTTCGTCTATTTCAGAGCCATTCTTGCTAGATGGCAGAGAAATGTACTCTGGCGCCAGTGTGGGTATTGCGCACCTTGAAAGCTACTACCGTAGTGCCGATGAGGTATTACGCGATGCCGATGCAGCGATGTATCAGGCCAAAACCCTAGGGCGCGGCCGCTTTGTTATGTTTGATAAAAGCATGCGTGATCGTCTTATCGAAGAGCTTGAATTAGAAAACGAGTTCAGACGCGCACTGCGTGAAGAAGAGTTCGATTACTTCTTACAACCGGTTATCGATTTAAAAAACAACCATACGCTTTATCGCGAGATGTATATTCGCTGGTCGCACCCAGCATATGGCAAAATTGCCCGAGAGCAGTTCAGACAAGTGGCGGAACAAAGTGGGTTAACCCTCGATTTAGATTTGTTCCAGCTTAACAAAGCGTGTGAATTGCTAAACCATTACAAAGATACCGACGAAGACATCAATAAGATTGCGGTAAACGTATCAATTAATCATTTGCTTCAAGCGTCGATGGTGAACCAAATGATCAACGTTATCGAGTCATCGGGTATTAAGCCCAACCAAATTGTATTTGAGTTTGACGAAAACGACCTGAACCGTCGTTCACAATTTATATTGCCCGCTATTAAAAAGCTTAAACGCGCTGGGGTAACGCTGGTATTAGATAATTTTGGTAGTGGATTGGCATCGCTAAGCTATTTGTTTGCCTACCCCTTCGACTTTATCAAAATTGACCACCGTTTTGTGAAATCACTCCCACGCTCGCAGCGCAACTTGAAGCTTATTCAGTCGGTGATGCTCGTTTCTGAGCACCTTAAATTCGAAGTTATCGCAGAGGGTGTTGATTCCCAAGCCCAGCTTGATGCGCTAAAAGAAATTGAATGCACCTATGGGCAGGGTAAAATTCTTAAGCACGCCAAAGTATTGGATATGTCTGACTTAGCGAACGGCTAACGCTAAGCCAAACTCAACACGCTCTAGTCTTTCTTTCCTAATATGTCTCGTAGGTTAGCGATGCCCACCTGCGCCTTTTGTTGTCGTTCTTCTTTTGTCGCTTTGGGCTTTTGGTTTTCCCACTGTACGTCATCGGCAGGAAGCTCGAACAAAAAGCGGCTAGGCTCAGGCTGGATCACTTCACCAAACTGTCGACGCTCTTTCGCTAGGCTAAAGATAAGCTCCCTTTGTGCTCGTGTAATTCCCACATAAGCTAAACGGCGTTCTTCTTCGACGTTGTCTTCGTCAATACTGCTTTGATGAGGCAACAAGCCTTCTTCCATACCTACCAAAAACACAATGGGGAATTCCAACCCTTTCGATGCGTGCAAGGTCATGAGCTGAACTTGGTCACCATCGCCATCATCTTCACCGCGTTCCATCATGTCGCGTAAAATTAAACGGTTCACCACTTCAGTTAGTGTCATCGGGCTGTCTAGGTCGGTACCTTCCAGCATACCGTTTACCCAACCAAACAGGGTGCTTACGTTAGCCATGGCCATTTCTGCGGCTTTAGGGCTGGCGCTTTGCTCATACAGCCACTCTTCGTAGCCCATGGTGCGTATCATTGTACGTACCGCTTCTGCGGTATCACCACGCTGCGCATTGTCTGAAAGCTCTACCACCCATCGCGCAAAACCAGAGACTGCATGAAATGCTTTATCAGGTAATACACTGTTTAAATTCGGGTGCGTAGCCGCTTCAAACATCGACCCCCCCAAGCTATTTGCAAAGTTACCTAGTTTTTCTAACGTGGCTCGCCCTATTCCACGCCCTGGCGTATTAATAATACGAAGCAGTGCGTTGTCGTCGTCTTGATTCACCAGTAGGCGCAGGTACGCCATAATGTCTTTTACTTCAGCACGACCAAAGAAAGACATTCCGCCACTTATTTTGTAAGGGATGCGGTTGCTCATTAGCAACTTTTCAAATAACCGGCTTTGGTGATTACCGCGATACAAAATGGCGTAGTCTTTGAACTGCGTGCGGTTCATAAACTTGTGCGCGAGTAGTTCTGCAACCACCCGTTCGGCTTCATGCTCTTCGTTTTTGGCTTCTATAACCTTCAGAGGCTCACCGTATTGCAATTCAGAGAATAGGGTTTTATCAAATAAATGCGGGTTGTTCTGAATAAGAATGTTAGCGCAATGCAGTATGCGCCCGGAAGAACGGTAATTTTGTTGAAGCTTAATAACATTTAAGCGGGGAAAATCTTGTTGCAACAAGTGCAAGTTTTGAGGCTTTGCACCACGCCACGAGTAAATAGATTGATCATCGTCACCTACCACGGTAAAACGTGCTCGCTCACCCACTAACAGCTTCACTAGTTCGTACTGACTAGTATTAGTATCTTGATATTCGTCTACCAACAGATAACGAATTTTGTTTTGCCATTTACTGCGCACTTCCTCACTGGTTTTAAGTAGTAAGGTAGGCAGTAAGATCAAGTCGTCAAAATCTAGCGCATTATAAGCTTTAAGATTGTCTTGATAGCGTTTGTACGCTTCGGCAAATTCACGTTCACCTGTACTTTGCGCCTGTTTTAACAGTGCGTCGGGCAGGATCAGGTCATTCTTCCAATTTGATATACAGCTTTGCAAAAGTTGTAGCTGATCTTTATCGCCATCCAGTGTGTCGGTGGTTAAATCACTAAGAAGTGCCATTGAATCTTTGTCATCGAAAAGCGAAAAGCCGGGTTTCAACCCAAGCTGCTTTACGTGCGCCTTAATTATATTTAATCCCAAGGTATGGAAGGTTGAAACCTTTAAGCCACGCGCTTCTGGCTTTCCTAATGTTTGCGCCACACGTTCTTTCATTTCACGGGCCGCTTTATTGGTAAAAGTAACCGCGGCAATATAACGCGCTGGCATATCGCAGTTTCTCACTAAATGAGCAATTTTGTTGGTAATAACACGCGTTTTACCACTACCTGCCCCCGCTAATACCAAGCAAGGGCCCGATACGAACGTGACGGCAGATTCTTGAGCTTCATTAAGTTTCATTAAGTTCCTACAATAAGATGCAAATGGGCTTCAACACGGTTTTCATTGCAAGTAGTGCCGATACCGATAGAATAGCGTTAATTTATTGAGCTGCGCATTATAAGGGAATTCCATGTTGGATCCGAAGAAACTCGAAGATTTAGCAAAACAAATTGCTGATGCTATTCCGCCAGGCGTTAAGAATATGGCTGAAGAAGCAGAAGGTAGAGTGAAAACAGTACTGCAATCGCAATTGTCAAAACTCGACTTAGTCACCCGCCAAGAGTTCGATATTCAAAGCCAAGTGCTTATTCGCACTCGCGAGAAGCTTGATGCAATGGAAGCGCGTGTTGCTGCACTTGAGGCAAAACTAGAGCAACAATAGATTTAAAATAGAAATGTCCTGAAGTGCAACTATTCTAGATTTTCTATCTAGCCTGTTTCGCCAGCTTTTCTAGCTATTCTAATAGCCACAAACTTTGGCAACGTGCTACAACGCTTTTTACCCAATGTAAAACTGAAGTAGCACGCCCAAGGTTATCACTAACCCCATATAGTGGTTTTCCAAAAAGGCAGTGAAGCAGCCCTCACGCTGTCGACGCTTAATAAGCTGATATTGTCTAACGCACAGCAAAGCCGCAAAGGCCAGAGCCGCATAATAGGGCCACGAGGCAGCAATTTCCTGCCCAACACCAATTAATATAGCTAGCGTCACCACTTGTAAGCCCATCACAATGCGCACGTCGTTTTTACCAAACAAAATGGCGGTAGATTTCACCCCAATTTGCAAGTCGTCATCTCGGTCGACCATGGCATACATGGTGTCGTAAGCCACTGTCCATGTAAGATTCGCGACAAATAGCCACCAGCCATAAGCAGGAATAGTTTCAAGTACCGCCATAAACGCCATGGGTATTGCCCATCCAAATGCCGCACCTAGCACCACTTGTGGTAAATGGGTATAGCGCTTCATAAAAGGGTAAGAGGATGCCAGAACAAGTGCTGCCACAGACAACGCAATAGTCTGCCAATTGAGAAACAACACCAAAATGAATGCAATTGCTACCAGTGCGCCAAATAGCTGTAAGGCCTGTTTTGCCGTCACCTCACCAGTAGCCAGTGGTCGCTGAGCCGTACGTTTTACGCTGCCATCTACTTTTCGGTCGGCATAATCATTTATTACACACCCAGCAGAACGCATAACAACCACACCGGCAACAAAAATCAGCGTAATATCCCAAGCAGGTAACCCTTGTGAAGCTATTAACAGAGCCCACAGTGTTGGCCATAACAAAAGGTAAATACCTACTGGCTTGTCTAAACGCATTAAACGTACATAAGCGTTTAAGTTGTATGTCGTCATCATGTTTTCTCTACTGCGTAAGCGGCGTTGTAAGCAGGTGAATTTGGCAAAAATATTTCAGCAACAATCATGCTTTGTTGCCCTAACGTAAACTTCGAGCGTCTTCCCCACAAGGTTGCGCTTTTGCCAAAACCCAGCTCAAGAGCATCAAGCGAACATATTTCGAAGGTAGAACGCGCAAATCGGCTGTCGTTGAATATACGTTTTCCCAGTGGCTCGCGACCTAAGTTTGACAACTCGGCATCCACAAAACTTTGCGGAATAACTGAACGGGCAAACACCCAGGGGTTATTGTCACCGCACAGAAGAACTTCACGCACTTGATAGTGTGAAGTTTCATTTCCCGTAAGAATAGCCAACTCATTATTGTGCGGCACAAGAGGCTGTTGACCTAATAGCTCTAACGAAAAGTGGGTACACTGAGATTGTACACGCTCGGTAAGCGACCCCGTATCCAGCAACCAATCTTTTAAGCAACCGTCACTAATATCGACCCTTTGAGGGTTTAGCCAGGTAACGGGCAACCCCACAGGGAAAGTGGCATTAAAACTCACGTGAAAAAGCTCGTATTATTAAACTGTTAATATCATAACACGTATCAAATCGGTGTAATCGGTTGTGTAAGCGTGAATTCGTAGCGTATATCGTATTTTCTATTGCAATTTATTACCCACAAGGTAATAACTAGTATATAAGAGCAGTATTTCTGGATATTTTTAGTACACTTCTACTTATGCAGTAGTGCGTTTGAATTAAGTTTTGCGTAAACTATGCAGTGTATTTATTTTAATTTTGGGTTCTTTGGTCTTAGCCATGCTTAAGTCTTTATTAATACGTAGCTTTCTTGTGGGTTGTGTTGCTTTATGTAGCGCAAGTTCAGCTATGGCACAAGAAAAGTCGAACTACGCCTATTTAGGCTTAGAGCCGGAAATAGTCACCAACTATGTTAGCGATAACGCCAAGAAATTAGGCTATGTTCGCGTATCGGTTGAGCTGATGATTTACGACGTAAATCAATTAGAAATTGCCGAGCACCACATGCCATTATTGCGCTCAACAGCCATTGAGATATTTGGTCAGCAGCCAGAAGAAAAGGTGAAGTCTCTGGCTGGGCGTGAAGATATCAGGCGCGCCATTTTAAAAGCGCTGCAAGATCACATGAAAGAAGAAACGGGCGGTGAAGTCGTTAAGAATGTCATTTTCACCAAATACCTGTATCAAGGCGGATAAGGGTAAAGCGCGGTAGCCGTTACCCATTTAGCCATTAGATTAAGAGCAAGCTTAGCTTGCTTTTTTTGTACCTATACTTAGCAACGCCGCCAGTAAACAACCTGATATCAAACCCGCTGTATGTGCAGCATTGGCCATGTTTACCCATAAAATATCCGCATAGCCCAGTACTAACCACACCAACATAAAACCCACAATAGAATTTGGTAAAGAAAGCCCCCAGCTTGGGCGTAACCAACCCAGCCACCACACAAACCCCATCACGGCATACACCACACCAGACAAACCACCGAATAACAATAAATTACCTTGCACAGGTGCAGTAAACATTGCTTGGGCCACATTTGAAACTATCGCCGACACAACAAATACTATAAGCAGCATACTTACGCCCAGTACGCGTTCTATTTTTGCGCCAAGCGACCCCCACCACAAAAGGTTAAACACTATGTGTAGTACAGAGAAGTGAATGAACGCAGGGCCAAGCAAGCGCCACCATTCATGGTTTTGCGACAGTACTGATATTGGCTGCATTAACAAGTGTTGCGCGATAGGTGAAAACAACCCCAAAAATGACAAGACGTAAACCGCTATACACAGCAAAAAAACCGTAGAGGTAAATGGCGCATTTAGCCCATCGCGTATGATGTTGCCAATAGAAAAGCCGCTTGCGCTTGGTGCGAGCCGGACATTTTGGCCACTATCCCAAGCTGCTTGCTGGTATTTCGGGTCGGTAGGGTTATTCAGAAACTCTTGTGCAATGGCGTGGGCAGATTCGGTGTGTTCTGCGTCAGATAGCACCACAATAAATTCGTCTTTTTCACTACCCAGAATAACTTTGGCTGGTATGTGCTGGCTGGTTAGATAATTGGCAAGTAAATGTGCAGCGCTCTGCTGACTAAAAGCAATTAATGGCTGATCCATGAATAAAGCCTGTAACCTTCTTGTGTTATTAATACTTAGCAGAAAGGGACATCATAAACCATGATAGGCCATAAATATGAAAAAAGGTGCCCAAAGGCACCTTTTCGTATGTTAAGCAGTAACTACCGGGTTAGCTAATCGCCATGCTTCAAAGCCACCGTCCATACTGTAGACGGTTTCAAACCCTTGTTGTGCTATCACTTGAGCCGCTTGCTGACTGCTCACTCCGTGGTAACACACTACCACCACAGGCGTGTCTTTTGGCGTCTGTTCAATGAAAGTTGCGAAATTGTCGTTATTCAATGGCGCCGCATTTGGCATATGTCCATTGGCATACGACTGTGGATCGCGAATATCAACAATAGCAACGTCGCCCTGAAAGTCCGCTACGTCTTGAACACTAATGTGTGAGAATGTTGTCATGCTTGCCAGTCCAAAATAACTTTACCTGATTGACCTGAGCCCATGGTATCAAACCCTTTCTGAAAGTCATCAATAGAAAAAGTATGCGTGATAATTGGCGACAGATCTAAACCGCTCTGTAACAAGCTGGCCATTTTGTACCAAGTTTCAAACATTTCTCGACCATAAATGCCTTTGATCACCAAGCCTTTAAAAATGACCTGGTTCCAATCAATAGCAACGTCTTGCGGAGGAATACCCAGCATGGCAATTTTGCCACCGTGGTTCATTTTGTTCAGCATATCGCGGAACGCGACTGGAACACCTGACATCTCAAGACCCACGTCAAAACCTTCAGTCATGCCAAGATCGTCCATAACGTCTTTCAAGTTTTCTTTGCTAACGTCAACAGCGCGAGTAGCGCCCATTTTTTTTGCAAGCTCTAAGCGATAAGGGTTAATGTCGGTAACAACCACATGGCGTGCGCCTACGTGTTTGGCAACGGCCGCAGCCATAATACCAATAGGACCAGCGCCAGTAATTAAAACGTCTTCACCTACTAGGTCAAAGCTTAGCGCGGTATGTACGGCGTTACCAAAGGGGTCAAAAATAGACGCCAGTTCATCACTGATGTTGTCAGGAATTTTAAATGCATTGAACGCGGGAATAACTAAGTATTCAGCAAACGCACCTGGACGGTTTACACCAACACCTTCGGTATTGCGGCACAGGTGAACGCGGCCGGCACGACAGTTTCGACAATGGCCACATGTAATGTGGCCTTCACCAGAAACTCGGTCGCCAATATTGAAGCCTTTAACTTCCTGACCCATACCAACCACTTCACCTACATACTCGTGGCCGACCACCATAGGCACTGGAATCGTGTTTTGTGACCACTCGTCCCAGTTGTATATGTGCATGTCGGTACCGCAAATTGCCGTTTTGCGAATTTTAATCAGCAAATCGTTATGGCCAACTTCTGGCTCAGGCGTATCTTGTAACCAAATGCCCTTTTCAGCTTTAGCTTTTACTAAGGACTTCATGAAATCACTCCCATCTCGCGACCCACCTCAATAAATGCGTCTACCGCTTTGTCTACGTGCGCTAAACTGTGACCCGCAGACATTTGAGTACGAATACGCGCTTGTCCTTTTGGTACAACTGGGTAAGAGAACCCAATAACGTAAATGCCTTTCTCAAGCAATTTGTCAGCCATTTCACTGGCTAAACGCGCATCGCCAAGCATAACAGGGATAATAGCGTGATCTTTACCTGCAAGTGTAAAACCCGCCTCTTCCATACGCGTGCGGAAGTGATTTGCATTGCGCCATAAATTGGCACGCAGCTCATCACCATCTTTCATCATTTCAAACACTTGAAGTGACGCAGAAACAATAGGTGGCGCAACAGAGTTAGAGAACAAATAAGGGCGAGAACGTTGACGCAACCATTCCACCACTTCTTTTTTACCTGACGTATAACCACCAGATGCACCACCAAGAGCTTTACCAAGTGTGCCAGTAATTATATCTATACGGCCCATTACGCCGCAGTATTCGTGACTGCCTCGGCCATTTTCACCTAAGAAGCCCGTAGCATGACAGTCGTCAACCATAACCATGGCATTGTATTTATCAGCCAAGTCGCAAATGGATGCAAGATCAGCAATAACACCGTCCATTGAGAATACACCGTCAGTGGCAATTAGCTTAAAGCGCGCGCCATCGGCATCAGCCTGCTTCAATTGCGCTTCCAGTGCCGCCATGTCGTTGTTGTCATAGCGGTAGCGCTTCGCTTTACACAAGCGCACGCCATCAATAATACTGGCGTGATTTAGCGCATCAGAAATAATCGCATCTTCTGGGCCAAGCAGGGTTTCAAACAAACCGCCATTGGCATCGAAGCACGATGGATAAAGAATGGTATCTTCCGTACCGAGAAAGTCGCTGATAGACGATTCTAACTGCTTGTGAATATCTTGCGTTCCACAAATAAAGCGTACCGACGCCACACCAAAACCGTGGCTGTCTAAACCTTCTTTGGCCGCCTGAATTAAACGCTCGTTGTTCGCCAAACCAAGGTAGTTATTCGCACAAAAGTTGATAACGTGCTCACCATTAGCAACACCAATATCTGCTTGTTGTTGTGAGGTGATCACACGTTCTTTCTTGTACAAACCATCTTGTTTTGTGGCTTCAATTTGCGATTGCAAATGCGAAATAAATGCCGCAGACATGCCATTCTCCGATTGTAGGTATTTAAAGAACTGCTAGTGTAATGAAAGCGCACAGAAGGGTACACACTAATGCGCTGTATTTAATGGGTTCGTCGACTAAGCTTGTAAATTATTTAGCACACTTACTGAAACATTGCATAGAATTGCATAAGAAGTGCAGATTGTTTGTTAAATTATATCCGTCCTGTTTACCTCAAGAGTCAGCATTTTCTAGGCAGATTCGCGCCAATAACCTAAATTCACTCGGTTTCCCAACACATCCCAAATATCTGCTTCAGGTATGGGTTTACTAATAAGGTAGCCCTGCCCTATATGGCAGTCAAATTGGCATAGCAGTTCATACTGCTCCGGCGTTTCTATACCTTCGGCAATCACTAGCATACCCATATTACTCACCATAGAAATGGTTGAATGGACAATGTTTCTATCATCGGCGCTGCTGGCGATATTGGCGACAAACGAGCGGTCAATTTTAATAAAGTCGGCGGGCAGTGACTTGAGATAACTAAGCGATGAATAACCCGTGCCAAAGTCATCAATGGCAATCATACAACCCATTTCGCGAATAGTGCGCATTATGCTGGTAGCTCTGTCGATATCAGAAACCAACACTGTTTCGGTTAACTCTAAACACACTTGCTCTGGTGCTATCTCGTTGTTGATGATTTGTTGTTGTAAAAAATCGGGCAAACTTGGGTCGAGGAATTGCCCTGCTGATAAATTGATAGCCAGTTTGATATTGCCATAGCCACTGCTTTTTAACTCTCTGATCAAGTAAGTAGCCCGAGTAATCACCCAGTAGTCTAGCTCTAACATAAATGAGGTGCTTTCCAGCAAAGGAATAAAGTCAGCCGGTGATATTGGCCCTTTAGTGGGATGTGTCCAACGCAATAGCGCTTCAAACCCCACCAACTTACCGGTTTGCATTTCAATTTGAGGCTGCAAGGCTAAGCTGAATTGATTGTCGCGAAGCGCTTCTCGCGCTTCAGATTCCAGCTCTACTTTTTGCATAACTTTTTGATTCATGGTGGCATCGTACACGCGGTATTCAGCCCCTTTCTTCTCTTTAGCTTCGTACATGGCAATATCAGCATGACGCAACAATTCAGCCGGTGTTGCCATTGAATGGGTGGTAATAGCAATACCTATACTGATAGACACGTAAAAGCTCGTGCCCTCTACAACAATTGGCTCTTTAAACTCATCGATAAGTTTTTTCGCCACGTCGTCTACTTGCTGCTTATTACCAATATGTGAGAGCAAAACAACAAATTCATCACCGCCAAAGCGCGACGCAATATCGGTTTCCCTAAGCGGCCTTGAGATCCGCATTGCAGCGGCTTTAAGTAATTTATCTCCGACATCATGCCCGTGACTGTCATTCACCTTTTTGAAGTCATCTAAATCCATAAACATCAAGGCCAGTAACTGATCTTTCTTTGCCGTACCATCTAATTGCTTTTCTATTTGAAAGGTAAGCATGTTGCGGTTAGGTAACCCCGTTAACACATCAAACATCGCCATTTTTTCTAATTTTGCGGTGTTAATGGCCATTTGACCGTCGAAGCTTTCAAGCTGTCTGGCTAAATTATTCGCAGCGTCTTCAACCACATCTAGCTCGTCGGTTAAATTAAACAGCGGCGCTTTCCTGCGCTTCGCGGTTACCGCATAGAACTCATCAAACTTGTGCTCTGCCAGCATAGGCAAACGCTCGCTAACACCTAAAAGACGAATGCGATATTGGTTTAAAAACAGGTATATAAGAAACGAAAACACAATAAATAGGGCCGTGGCCGTCGAAATAACAACGTAGCGATATTGTGCATTTTGTAATTGTTTATTCGTCACATCTTGCACTATAAGCAAATAGGGGTGATCCCCCGTGGCATGGTTAAATGGCAGTAAACTCATTAATAACTGCTTGTCATCTAGTGGTGCCAATAAACCTTGTGTGATTAATGCGTCAACACTCCAACCTTCAGGTAGGGCTTCAAATAAGCTTTGCAAATATTGTCTATTAGCTGCCGACTGTTGGCTGGAAATAACCAGCTGAGCTTTGCCTAATGCGTCTTCTGCTTGCTGAACAATAGCAACCTTGTGTACGTCTGTAGCACGGCTGAACAAATAGAGAAGCTCTCGCATAGAGGCCGAAACAACAATAACAGGGACGGTATTGGTGTCGGTCATAATGGGAATAGAGATGTAGTGTGTACACACTGACGCGCAGTACAATAAAGAGCGACTTTCAAACGTAGCACGGGTAGTTTCCACCAAACGAGTAACTTCTTCCGTTGCTTTTATATTGGTGTTATTGACAACGCCCTGCTCACCAAAAAGATAGATTTGTTCAACCTGGAAATTCAGCGTGAGATACTCATTCAAGTCGCTAAGAGTATTCTCTAAGGCCTCCAGTGAATTAGCCTGAGTAGCGCTTTTGTGGCTAATTATATCTATTAGTAAAATCATTCTGTTGTGCAATATTTCTTCGAATAGTTGCACGCGGCGTTGATTGTTAATTTGACTTTCGGTTTGTTGCAGCAATACCCGTTCTTCGGACTCTTTAATCAATACTGCCGAGATAACAATAGTTACCGTTAGCACCATTGCCAACAGCGTGATGATGGTTTTAGTGGTAAATGAAACCTTAACCTTCATCACGCGGCCCTAGAACCAATACATCAATTGCAACGACCACATTTTCCACTTTTTGTCGGCATGGGAAGCAACATTTCTATCTAGTAAACTCACCACGCGTGTGGCACCTTCAGCCCAATGATGCTCGCCTTGTAAACGCCAATTAGGTGCAATATCGTAACTAAAACCAACTGTCACAGTATCTTGGTAAGCGAAATAGGCCGGTATAAGACCGCTAGTGAACATCTCAAGCCTCTCACCATTGGGGTCTGACACATCATTGGTATAAGTGTCGTAGCCCACCAGAGCGCTTAATTGGCTGTTGAATAAATAGCGAAATTGAATAAAGCCACCCTCACCGGTGCGTTTTTCGGTGTAATCTGGAGCAAAAAGCCCAGCACTGTCTTGAATTTCACGCAATATTTCAGAAGACACTTCCCAATTTTCTGAAAAATACTGCGCAGACAACATAAAGCGTTGAATATTGGCTTTACCCGACAACCGATTGTCAACCTTGGCAGCTTTGTAGGTAAAATCAGAAGACAGCCAACTTGCACCTATTTTCATTTCCATGGTGGAAGGCTGCCAAAACACACTGGCTTGATGCACAAAATCTTGTTTGATTTTGCCCTTTGCTTCTTCCCCTAACAAAAAGTCACGCTGGGAATTATTGATAGATGAACGTCCGTAGCTCCAATTGAGCTCCCAGATATTATCTTTGCCATAGCGAGAAAAACTGGTCTGCACTCCATTGCTGCCCAATGCAACATCGCGAAACCCATCAAAATAAACCGATTGAGGGAGCACTGCTGTATGACGTGTTTGCGGTACATCCCGCGTTACCGAATACAGCCAATGTCTATTTTTGAATCGGCCTAGGTGAACTTGAGCTTGCCAGCCATTACCGATATTCGGCAACTTCCAGTCAATAAAGAGATAATCTAATCGCGTACCTTGTTCAAACCTATTCCCACCGTCCAAATAATTCACTTGCCCAGCAATGGAAATATTTTCTACCACTTGGTAATAACCGTTCAACCCCACTTCGGTGAGCTTGCCCGTGATGTCATCGTTATCAGTGATAAATAAGCTGTCTTTTGATTGTGTAAGACCTTGTGATACATAACCATGCCACGACAAGCCTTCAATATTTGCCTGAACGACTGTGCTAACTAGAAGCGAAGTGAAAAACAGTACCTTTCTCATCATTCGACTACCTCTAAATGCCGTAACTTGGCTATTTTGTCACTCTCAAGATAACCAATAGCCCCTTCTGTATTTTCAAGCGCTTGCACAAGCTCTTCGTATGACGATACACGCACAGGCGTTACTCCTTGTCCAGAATAGGTAATTTGGTCCCACAAGCGAGAGAGTTGATAAGGAAACATTTTTAGGGTGTCGCGGCAGAAGCGCTTATGTAATTCGTTATTGTCGTGCAATACAAATACTGTGATGCGCGTGCCATCTTGCCAGTATTGACGATGTCCCGTGAAAATTTGACGCAGTTCGGTGCGCTCCAACTCCGACATCATGACACTTTCATTAACCATGACATTGAGCTCTGCGGCATTAACTTTGTGCACACACAAAAATACCACCGCGATGACAAGCAGTGTGGAATGTATAATTGAGTGGTCAAAAACAGCTGACAGCCACCGCAAAGCGGGCTTTTTCATCTCGTAACGACTCCCTGTTATAGCAAAGGAAAGACTGCGCTCGTTTAAGTGTAGATTCTAGTTGCCAGTTTTACCTTACAATGAAATCAATTATCCAACAAATAACGAAACTTTTTGTTTAACCATATCAAAGGTTATTTTATTCATAAGCTCGCTGCCCTTCGCTCTTGTGCCCCAAGGTAACGCAGTCCAAGGCTTTCCTTTTTGCGCTTCAATACACTCGTCGTACACTGATACCACCTGTGACAGGTCATTGTACGGCCCTGTTCTTCTGGGGTTTGAGTGTGCATACAAACCAATGACGGGCGTACCGACGGTAGTTGCCATATGCGCAGGCCCCGTATCAGGCGCAATAACAAGCTGAGCGTGCTTCAATAGCATAAGCAACTGGTGTAACGACGTTTTACCAGTAAAGTCTTGTATGTCCTTTTTGGCAAAACTTTTGATGGCGTCTGCGGTAGTTCTGTCCAACTTACCCGGGCCACCACAAAGTATCACTTTTACGCCCTTTTCTTGAATGTAGTCAGCGATTTGAGCATAGCGCTCTGGCAACCAGTTGCGCTCTGCTTTGCTTGCCGCGGGCGAAATAACAACATATTTCCCCAATTCACTGGCCTGCTCCTCACCCCAACGTTCGTCTTCTTCAGATACCGGAATACACCAACTTGGCTTATCGACTTCTGGTACACCCAAGGCGTCAGCAAAATCCATAAAGCCGTCTAGCACATGAGCATGCTTTCTTGGCGCAACACGGGTATTGGCGAATAGCCAATGCAATTCTTTGCTGCGCGCCCAATCAAATCCAATGCGCTTTTTCGCTTTTATCACCCGCGATGCCATATTGGAGCGCAATGCTACTTGCATCATTAGTAATGCATCAAAAACATCGTCTTTGACAGCTTCTTTTAACGCTTTCACAGCTGCCTTACCCTGTGACTTATCGAAAATGATAAAGCGCACATTTGGCATTAGCCTAACCAATTGATATTCAACTTTGCCAATGACCCACGTAATTTCAGCATCGGGCCACTGTGTTTGAATGCGCGTTACCATAGCAGCCGCATGACAGACATCCCCTATTGCTGATAAACGCATTAAACAAATCTTTTTTACCACAGACGCTCTCTCGTTGCTGAAAAACCAAAATAAATCATTAGAATGTGAAATTTACCATAACTTGTGGGCAACATGGCGACAATACGACGCGACATCGGTGCTGGGCACTATTTTATTTTTGATGACACTTTAGTGAGTCATCCCAATG
>JYMV01023054.1_pt1 | contig 15560 bp, 12 predicted proteins | sample 338911 | NCBI WGS metagenome assembly JYMV01 (sample SAMN03354496, study PRJNA234377) | hydrothermal vent metagenome | biome: Deep sea; feature: Hydrothermal plumes at the Eastern Lau Spreading Center, Western Pacific Ocean; material: Seawater | place: Tonga | collected 2009 | depth 2000 m m
CGGACGTTGTAGGTGTGGATTGTAATAGGGGCTACCGCAGGAGAGATTAAGAGCGGTTACTCCGAGTTCTTTAAGATCGGTTGCTAATTGAATTGGTTCAGTTAGATTGATTTGTGTTGGATCTTGACGGTCGCAGCCAAATCCGCATTGGTAGGGCAAGGACGATTGGAAATCGACTGGTTCGCCACACTTTGCCCCTTGATGAAATGGAATGGTGTCAAAGAAGCTCAAGCGAACGAGAATTTGTAGGTTCGGACAGGCATCGTGAATGCGGCTGATGATTGTTTTCAGTAATCGAGTGCGGCCAGCAAAGTCGCCGCCGTAGTTGCCAGCGCGATTCGTGGCACTTAGAAACTCGTGTAAGAGATAACCATGGCAACTTTTAACGTCGACGAATCGAAACCCCGCCTGCTCGGCGGTTTGGGCTGCTTGTACATACGAATCGATCAGAGTTTCTAGTTCGTCGTCGGTCCATAGTACGGAGTTATCTTGAGGGTCGATGCCATATTTATCGTCCAGCAACGGATGATGGTATGCTATTCGTGGCTCGAGGTCTTGGTTGTTAGGGCGGCAGAAACGGCCGGAATGTGTGAGTTGCAGTCCGACGAGTAAGTCGTCAACGGACCCAAATTTTTCTACATGAGCTGTCGTCAATTCCCGCAATAACTGTTGCAGCCCCGTTACGTGATCTGGAGTTGCCAGTAATTGATTGGGGTTTGCTCTGCCGGAATGTTGCACCGCGGCTGCTTCGCCTCCCCAGATTAACTTGGCACCACTCTCCCCAAAGTGCCTCCAGCGGCGGAACGTCTTGTCGCTGGGTGTGCCGTCAGTGTTGCCGTCCCAGCCTTCCATGGGATGGATGCACCAGCGGTTGCCGACTTGGAAGTCTCCAATTTGGATAGGTGCAGCTAGTGGCGAACCGCCAGCAGTCGTTTGAATTTCGTCATCACAGGGCAAATCGATATTTAGCTCGAGCAGGCGTGCCCGCAATTCCGCGGGACTACGGTAAGTGGCGATTTTATTGAATTGGTGAGCGGTCATTAGTGGCGGTTGTTAATTGTGGTGTAAAGTTAAGAATCCATGTACATTAGCGGCGCGAATGCCAAGCGGAATTTGCGCTGTTGCTGGTCAAGAAACTTTATCGTGGCGGTGCGCTTGTCACCCGATCCGGAGATCGACACGATCACGCCGGAACCGTAACGCTGATGGGCGACGAGCATACCTTGTTTGAAATCTGCCAGCGCAATTTTTTTTGCCGTGTTGTTCTGGCTGCCCTCACTGTCCGTTGTTGCTTTTAATTCTGAGGCTGTTGTGATGTTGGTCAGGGACGCAAGTTCATCAGCGAGATGGTCTATTTTGGATGCACGCTGTTGTGACTTGTCATCGTCGACCTGCTCCAGAATTGATTGGGCTTGTTGGAGTTTGGCTTCAATTTCTTCGGTCGCCAAGGCGTCATGTTCGGACTGATCTGGATGCTCAAAATAATCAGCGGTGGGTTCAAAATCGCTATTGGGGTGGTTGCCGATCGATGCGAGTCCGCCGGCAGGGAGGGTGCATTGCATATCATCACGGGGAAGTTCATAAAGGAACTGGCTTGGTGATGCGATTCGCGTTTGTCCACGAAAGGTGCGGCGCTGACTATAACTGATTTGTAATTGCTGCTCAGCTCGAGTGATTCCGACAAACAGCAGGCGTCGTTCTTCTTCGAGTGATGTGTCGTCGTCCATGCTGCGTTCGTGGGGCAATATTCCGTGTTCTACGCCGACGATGAAAACCGAGGGGAATTCTAATCCTTTGGCTGCATGGAGACTCATCATCAGGACTTTATTGGTGTCTTGGTCGAGCCCATCGACTTCGCTAACGAGCGCTACTTGTTCGAGGAATGCTTCCAGGTCGGTTTGGTTTTGCGTAATCGCTGTGTCGTCTTGGTCTACGTTTTCGGCTTCATCTTCGTCAAAATGCTGTTGGAATTCACGGGCTTCGTTGATTAATTCATCCACATTTGCACTGCGATCTTCCCCGGTTTTCGCATCGATTTTTTCGAGGTAAGTAGTGAACCCGCAGTTATCGACAATTTCGATAATCAGGTCACCCAGTGGTAGATGGACCGAGGTGGTGAAGACATCGATTAGAGTTACGAAGCGACTAATCGCAGCGGCAGCGCGTTTAGAAAGTGTTTCGATCATTCCCGCTTCCCGACACGCTTGGAGCATCGTCAATTGATATCGCTCGGCGTGGTTGCGGAGGTGCTGCAGAGTGGTCTTACCGATTCCACGCGGCGGCATATTTACAATGCGTTCAAAAGCGACGTTATTCGCTGGGTTGTTGACTAGGTGGAGGTAGGCAATGATGTCCTTGACTTCTTTACGTTTGAGAAATTCCAAGCCACGGACAATCTGGAAGGGTATTTTAGGGGTTTGGTTACGCAGTGCTCGCTCCAATGGTCGCGAGAAGGCGTTCACTCGAAAAAAGATAGCGAAGTCTTTGTAGTCTCGTTCTCCGCGTTTGACTTCGGCTGCAATTCGTTGAGCGATAGCTGCAGCTTCGTCATTGGGGTGCCCAAAACAAACTAGTCGTACTGGTTCACCGGCGGCGTTATCGGTGAATAACTTTTTGGGTTTGCGATGGCGGTTGTGGGCGATGAGTTCATCAGCGGTACTGAGTATTTTCCCAGTGCTGCGATAATTTTGCTCTAGATGAACGACCTTGGCATGGGGATAGTCTTTTTCAAATTCGCGAATGTTGGATATGTTTGCCCCGCGCCAAGCATAGATTGATTGGTCGGGGTCGCCGGTGACGGATAGGTTTTGGTTGTTAAGGCACAGAGCGCGGACGATGGCGTATTGAGCGAGATTGGTATCTTGATATTCGTCGACCATGATATAGCGATAGCGGTCGTCAAGTTGAGCGCGTAGCTCGGGATTGTCCCGCAGCATCACGGCAACGTGCAACAAGAGATCGTCGAAGTCGACGGAGTTGCTTTGCAGAAGATATTGTTTATAGGCGGGGTAGGCTTTTCGAGTCACGTCCGTAAGAGCGCTATAACTATTAGCGCTACTCGTTTGGTAATCTTCGGGAGTCAGCAAGTTGCTTTTCGCATTGCTGATTTCCCAGGCGATTGAATCGGCCGATGTGTGGGTTAACTGGATGTTAGCCGTATCGATTGCGCGCTTGAGCGCTTGCTTGGAATCTTTGCTGTCGAGAATGGTAAAGTTTTCTGCCAGCCCGACGAGGTTTCCGTGTTGTCGCAATAAGCGTGCACAGAAACCGTGAAAGGTCCCCATCCAATAACCTGGAGCGGAAACCAGGCGCTCGATGCGAAGTCGCATTTCTTGGGCTGCTTTGTTCGTGAACGTCAGCGCTAGGATGTTGTAAGGATTCACGCCTTGGGAGATCATGTAGGCAATGCGATGCGTGACAACTCGAGTCTTACCGCTACCGGGACCGGCGATCATTAATAGCGGACCGTCGATATGAGACGCTGCTTGGCGCTGAACCTCGGTGAGCGATGCGAGTATGTCTTCAGACATGATGACGTGTGAGAATCCTCATAGTGTTCGTTCATTAGTAGTGATCATTATAGAAGAACTCGGCGAATTGCGTGAGTAGGCGAGTGACAGAGCGGCGTCATGGAGTACTTGATTTGGGAAACGCGTAGGTTGTGAAAAATATTCGCCTATCGTATTGGTCAATTTGATTTATACAGTGCTAGCACTTTGTCAAAGTTTTTCCAGAATTGTTTTGTCATTTAAGTGCCAGTCCTGTATGATTTGTGCTTCGCGCTTCGATGTAAAAGCGTGTACTGACCAAGGATGGTCAATTATTAAACTCGCGTTTTTTTGGGAGGGAGTCCATGACACGCATTCCGTTAAGTGCTGTGGAAGAGCAGCGTCGTAGCTTAAAGCAACGTTTGGAACTTAGCACAGCAGAAATTGGTCTTACAGTTCGTACGACCAATTGCTTAGAAGAAAAAGGAATCTTCTCGGTAAAAGACCTGCTGCATGCAACACCAGCAGATCTGTTAAGTATTTCAAATTTTGGTGGTAAGACTTTAGAGGAAGTATACGATGCCCTTGAGGCAATCGGTTTTTTCCGTACCAATTCAGCTGTCGCTGTATAGTTAAGCAAGTCCTTATTTAGCCGTAAAACAATTAACCCTAGGGCTCCGATGGTCAATCATTCATCGGAGTCCTTTTTATTTGCGCTTTTCATTGCTTTGCGAAGTGCAGTAAAATAATAGGTGAGACTGAGATCATTTCACCGGACAAATAATAATGCAACGACATATCAAAATTCCTTGTGGATACCTAGCAACATTCTTTTTAGTTTGCACTTCTTGTTCCTTTCTTTGGGGTGGAGATTGGCCACAGGGCTTAGGTCCAAGTCGCAACGGCATCGCGCAACAAGAGAAACCCTTACAGGCTTGGCCGGCAAGTGGTCCGGTGACTGCTTGGAGCCACACTTTGGGCAGTGGGTTTGCAGGCCCGATTGTGGTGGGAACGAAGGTGATTGTCTTTCATCGCGTCGATGATAGTGAGCGTGTTGAGGCACTGGACGCTAGATCAGGTAAAGTCATTTGGAGCCAGGATTTCAAAGCGTATTATCGAGGTGGCTTTAACCCCGACTCGGGTCCGCGCGCTACTCCGCTTGTTGCCGGCAACCTCGTGTTTGTGTTTGGCGCCGCATCTGACTTGCACTGCTTAGACTTGGCCACGGGTAAACCGAAATGGAGTCGCACGCTCGGACAAGATTACCAAGCACCTGATGGTTATTTTGGTGCGGGTAGTGGTCTATTGGTGATGAAGGATCATGTACTAGTCAACGTCGGTGGCATCAAGGTGGGAATTGTCGGACTGGATATACAATCCGGAAAGACAGTCTGGGAAGCCACGGCTGAGAAAGCGAGTTACTCTTCGCCAACCGTCCTTTCCATTGGTGGGACAAACTACGCTTTGTTTCTTACTCGGATGCAAGCCATTGCTTTGAACCCAGTGACTGGGAAATTATTATTCAGCACGCCATTTGGCAAACAAGGGCCAACCGTTAACGGCGCAACACCAGTGGCGATCGGCAACCATGTGTTTCTGACCGCTAGTTATCGAATCGGCGCTCGCATGTTGGAACTTGTACAGGACGGAAAGAACTTTGAGATTCAATGGTCCGGTGATGATATCTTGTCGAGCCAATACACAACTCCGCTACCACATGACGGCCATTTGTTCGGCATCCATGGTCGCGAAGATATTGGAGTGGCAGCACTACGTTGCATTGACATGGCCACTGGTAAAGTGCAGTGGGAGAAGGCTAATTTTGGAGTTGCCCATACGATTTTAGTAAAAGACAAGTTTCTTGCACTCAACACAGCGGGAGAATTAGTTTTAGTAAAAGCAAATTCGTCGCAGTACGAGGAAGTCGCTCGAGCTAAAGTTAGTGCTTCCACAACCCGTTGTTTTCCGGCTTTGTCCAACGGCTATTTTTACTTTCGTAATAACCAAGGCAACCAGGGTAAACTTACGGCCTTGAAATTACCTTAGTTTTGTGGAGGGCGTTGGTGGGTAACATCCAACCACGAATTATCACAAATTGAATTTCGGATAGGTTTTTGGTATATTCACTCATTAATTTTCAATCACCATACTACTTCCTTCTGTTGAATCGAATCTAATTTTGTCGCGCCAACTTATCAGAATTCTTGGAAAAAAGCGGGGTAGTCGTCATAGCGTATCTTCGAAATTCGGAGTCATTGGTAATGTCGCGTTTAGTCTGACGCTATTGTTGTTGGGTTTGATTTCAGGTGTGTTCTTCTTATTGAACCTGCCCGGTGGTGTTGCCAGTTGGCTGTTGGGAATTGTGATTCTGTCATTTATTGGATTTGGAATTCAGGGGCTTGTTACGGGGCTGCTTGGCAGCCGAGTGGGTGATGGTTTGCGGTTTTCACTAATACAAAACGCGCATCGTTTTGATCTTACGCAAAAAAGCAAGGCGGCTCGGCGACTGCCTAATGTACCGATCATTGATACGTTGTTAATGAGTCCTGGCAATACGCAGCCGTGGCGGTTACCGGTAACAACTGGAAAACCAATTGAAATCATATCGGTTATTGCGTTCTTTGCAACTTGGACCATGGTCTCGTTTTTTTTAGTAGGCTACAGCATTAATCAATATCGCACGACCAATCACAGTGGTTGGAGTTGGTGGTTACCGACGTTATCTCTGTTGCCGTCGATCGGATTCGCTGTTTGGTCTGGTCGCATGCTAGCACGCGAATTGAAGAACCAAATTAATATTGATCCGTTAAAAGTTGAAGTGTCGCATCAACCGATTTACCCTGGGCAAACTATTGACGTCGCCATTTCCCAAGGCGGTGCATTGTATGTGCGTTCGTTGCGATTGTTTTTGGTTTGTGAAGAGGTTACGAGTTATCACCAAGGAACGGATGTGCGGACTGAAACGCTTGAGATACTTCGCGAGCAGGTGTTTGTGCAGCGACGATTTGAGATTACTTCCAAGGCGCCGCTCGCGGAGACGTTTACCGTAACCATTCCGCCGGACGCAATGCATTCGTTTCAGTCAAGTTTTAATTGTCTACAATGGCGAATTGTCTCCGTTGGGCGATATCGAGATTACGCGGAAATTCGCCGTGGGTTTTCATTGGTTGTGCATCCACTGTTTGAGGATGCAGATGATGTGAACAATTCCAGCGGAGATGCTCATGCAGTTTGACCCATTAATTAGCATTCGTTTGGACCTCGCAGACCGCGAATACCAATCCGGCGACATCCTCGAATGTGAATATCAAATTGATGCCGTTGAAAGCGATGAGATGCATGCGGTCGAGGCTGCCGTGTTGTGGTACACAAGTGGTAAAGGTGACGAGGATCAAGGCATTCATTACTACCAGCGAGAGACCCGTAAATCTCGACACCTCGATCAACCCGATTTACGAGTATTGACGCACTTTACGACAACTTTGCCTAACAGCCCGTTTAGCTACGAAGGCACAAATCTGAAGATTCAGTGGTGTGTGCGGGTGCGCATATTAATTCAGCGAGATGGTCCAAATTTGCGTGAATATATTCATGATCAGGGATTTCAACTGCATCGCCTTCCTTTGCTACAGAGTTGAGAAGTGGACCGTAATCAAGCCAGCGTGAGAGTCTCGGTAAATCCATTTGAAACGCGGTGGACTAAGCCGGGCCAGATGACGTTCCTACCAAATGGGTTTACCTCTGTCAGTGAATTAGCCGCTCAAATCGTGAAAGATACTCCGCGTTGTGAGATTCTCGGCGCGCATGGGGTAGGGAAATCGAGCCTGCTCCGAGCTCTGCAATCTCACCTTGATCAACAATCAATCTCAAACCACTTGGCTTACGCGTGTGGTGAGTTTCCGCATGACGGTCCCCCGCTGAAATTTGCGAAACTTAAGCGACTGTTGCGCGAATCTGATGTATTGTTCGTTGACGGTTTTGAGCAACTTAGTTGGTGGACGCGACGGCGGATTATTCGTTACTCGGAAAAACACGCTCTCGCTCTCACTATTGCTTGCCACCAAACCCAAGGCTTACCTTGCCTAGTGCATCTGGCAGCAACAGAGACACTGGTGCTTAAACTAGTGCATAGTTTGCAGCAAGCCCAAGAGGCAGATGAAGTCGTTTCCGCGAGTGATGTTCGTGAGTTGTACCAGCGCTTTGGCAATAACGTGCGCGAATTGTTGTTTGCTTGCTATGACTTATATGAGCAGCGGATCGCGACTGGGCAGAGAACATCTTCACAATAAAAAATGCCACTTTTGATTGGCTTAATCAAAAGTGGCAACGCGAATCGCTATGCACTCTAAACAGAATGCACAGAGAGATTATATTGTTGCTGACTATTTAAGAGGAATCCAACCTTCGTCGTCTAAGATAACGGTGACCGGGCGAACTGGTGGAGTCGTGCTGACCGTCGAACCCACAAAGACTGGAGCCATCTGTGGGATTGTGATGTGCACGGTACGATCAAGTGGATTTACCAACTCGGGTGCAACCGTATTGGTTTCCGGTTTGGCTTCCTCGACCGCAGGATCTGGAATTGGTTGATTCGGATCCCGTGCTTCCTCGTCTGTCTTGTCCGTATCATCTGCCGCTGGTTCTTCAGCGGGAGTGATGATGGGTTTTTTTAAGACAGATTCACCTTCCGCTTTAGTATCATCCTCAGGTATTTCGACCTTGCGAGTTTCTACTGCAGCGTTTGGTGTTGTTCCCGGTTGTCGCAAAACTTCAGGATCCAGCGCTGGGCGTTGATCAGCAGGTTCCACCGGAACAACATTGTCGTTGTTTCCATTTGACGTTGCCGGAAGATCGGGCTGATTGCTGCCATCGTAATAGGGGCTAGGTGGTGATTTCGCTGCCGTCGATGTATCACAACGGGGGAAGATCGGTTCGAGGATATCGCTTAGTCGTGGAATGTAAGCTCGTGAAAAAATGTTTTTTGGCGAATCTTCTAGCACAGGACGATACGATTGCACAGGTACTTGGCGTAATCTCCAAGTGTATGTTTCCACAGGTTTGAACAAAATCGATTGACCGGGACGAGCGTGTAGATCAACCGCTGGTAGGTAAAGTGTGGTTGGGATCTTAACCCACTTGGTTTCGTAGTGTGTTTCTAACTTGTAACTCACAACAACTTGGCGAGGGAAAAAGGGAGTCAACGGGTTGATGACTTCGTGGCCAGTCTTAATTGGCTTCTTGACTTCAACTCGATCCGCTTCTTTGGCTGCCGGAGCCGTGTACACTGGCAAAATTGGTTGGCGGCCAGCGATAATATCAAAAATGTCTGCTGAGACGCTTGTTGTACAGAGCAGCATGACCGCTAGGGCAGCGAGACTCTGTTTCATTAATATGCTTTTGTTGATGCAAATATTCATTCTACTTCTCTCTCTCTTCGCGTTAATTATGTGTTGTGCTCATGCCACTCTGACTCGCTGTGTAGCGGGGGAAAGTAGCGATGAATTAAACACATAATAGGAATAAATTCCGCCAACACTCAGTGTAATCACTGTCGGTGTATTGTGGTAAAAGTTCTTCACTTTACACTGCTAATTTGATGCAATTTAGTGTTCACATCGAATATAACGATAACGCTGCGTGTCGTCCCAATTTTGGTGCTCTTACCCACCTTTTAGGACATGCTGGAATCAAGTTTTCACTTGGTTTAATAGTTTTGAATAGTGAGCAGCTGCAAACAAACTCCCGCGTTTGTTTTACAGCGAAATGCCTAAACTGCCGAGTAAAGACACACTCTCACCATCTGAAACAAAGGTAGGTCACAGTTTTGAGGTGAGGTTGAAAGAAAATAAAATATTTGTTCGTTTTTTTTTGTTTTTCGATGTGGCGGTACATGCGCTTGCCACAGATCCAGCGGTTTTACGAAGAGGTTGACGTTTCTGACCCCGTAGCCACAAATCTTAAGCAATAGCCTATAATCGCTGTCACCCAAGTTCAACGAATCTCTGTTAGGGAAAAAGGAAATGGATTTAGATAATGTTGCGATTGCCGCGGAAATTGGCAAGCTAGCGGATTTGTTGGAATTCAGCGGCGCGAATTCATTTAAGATTCGTGCCTATCGAAATGGTGCTCGAGTCATCAAGGATTTCCCTGATTCGTTTACTACCATGGTGCACAACGATCCGAGCAAGATCACAGCTATTCAAGGAATAGGCAAAGGTGTTGCCGAGAAGATAACGCAGTTAATTGAGTTAGATAACATCGCTGAGATTGACGAATTACTTGAAGTGATTCCAGTGAGCGTGTTGGACTTACTGCGAATTCCTGGCTTGGGTCCCAAGAAAGCTGCCGCACTGTATCAGACATTAAGTATTCAGACTCTCGACCAACTTCAAGCTGCCTGTGAAGACGGCCAAGTGCAAGAGCTGAAGGGGTTCGCTGCCAAAACGGAGCAATCGATTCTCGACGGTATTGCAATCGCTGCTGCTGCTAATTCGCGTATTCGTTGGGCGTCCGCAGACAAACTTGCCCAGACGTTGCTCGAACATTTGCGCGCATGTCCCGCGGTTGAGCGGATTGAGCTGGCTGGAAGTTACCGTCGCGGGCGTGAAACAGTGGGCGATCTGGACCTCTTGGTCATCTCCACGAAGCCAGCTGATGTGATGGACTGTTTTGCCGAGTTCCCGGAATGGGAACAGACGCTGGTGCGGGGTGATACGAAAATGTCGATTCGCGTGCTTAATAGTTTCCAAGTAGATTTGCGAGTTGTGCAGCAGGAGTCCTTTGGAGCTGCTTGGCAGTATTTTACAGGTTCTAAAGATCATAACGTTGCTGTTCGTGGTCACGCCAAACAACTGGGCATGAAGGTCAACGAATATGGCGTCTTTAAAGTTGACGGTGATGAAGAAATACAGGTGGCGGGAGCGACCGAGCAAGAAGTTTATGAGGTGTTGGGCTTACCCCACTTTGCTGCGGAGATGCGCGAGGCGCGGGAAGAGTTTCAGTGGGCAGAGCAGGGTGCCTTGCCGGAATTGATTGAATTAAGCGAGATTCAGGGCGACTTGCACATGCATACAACAGCCACTGACGGTAAAGCAACGATTGCTGAAATGGTGGCAGCGGCGCGAGAGCGAGGCTTACAGTATATTGCCATTACGGACCACTCTCAGCGTGTCTCGATAGCGCGGGGGTTAACGGCCGAACGCGTGGTGCAGCAATGGGAAGAGGTCGATCGGTTTAACGAAACGATCGAAGACGATTTTCGTGTGCTCAAGGGAATTGAGTGCGACATTCTGGAAGCGGGAGGGATGGATTTGCCGGATGAAGTCCTGGCGTTGGCCGATTGGGTAATTGCTTCGGTCCATTTTGGACAGAAACAATCACGCGAGCAGATTACGGATCGGATTGTGGGGGCGCTGGAGAATCCGCACGTGAAGATCATTGCACATCCCACTGGCCGCCTTATTAACCGACGCGAAGCATATCAGGTCGATATGGATGCCGTGTTTCAAGCAGCGCAAGATAATCGAAAAATGCTGGAACTCAATGCCAACCCCGCGAGACTCGATTTACATGATGTGCACTGCGCCGCCGCGCGCAAACGAGAGATCCCGCTTGTCATTAGTAGCGATGCTCACAGTGTTGCTGGTTTGGACGTCATGCAATATGGTATCGTGCAGGCTCGTCGAGGTGGATTAACGGCTGCCAATGTAGCCAATACACAGCCTTGGGAAAAAATCCAGCAGTGGTTCACGTCCTAATCTGATCTCCGCTAAAATAGGAGTACAAATACCGATCCCGTTACTTTCCTGTTTCATTCACATAATCAACTAATCGCCATCATAGGTTCGCCATGAAAAATAACAATTGCCAACAGTCCGCGCATATTGAAGCTTCGCCACAAAAAATAACTCGTCGCCGTTTTGTACAGAGCACTGCAGCGACTATGGCCATAGCGGGCGCCGCTGCTCCAGTGGCCTCGGCAATTGACCCTGTTAAACGGACGGGTCAACCGAAGTTTAAATTCTCGCTAGCAGCCTACAGTTATCGGTCGCTCCTGAGCGGTGACAAACCGCAAATGTCCATGCACGACTTTATTTCAGATTGTGCCAAGTTCGGGCTCGAAGGAACGGAATTGACGTCGTACTATTTTCCCAAGGATGTGACACCTGCTTATTTAGCGTCGCTGAAAAAGCATTGCTTCACGCTGGGGCTGGATGTTTCTGGGACGGCAGTCGGCAATGATTTTGGCCACGGTGCAGACGATCCAAAACGGGCAACTCAGATTCAACATGTCAAAACGTGGGTGGACCATGCCGCGGCAATGTCGGCGCCAGTGATTCGGATTTTTGCGGGTCATCACAAACAAGGACGCGATGAGGTGGTGTCACACAAGTTGATGGTTTCGGCGATTGAAGAATGTTGTGATTACGCGGGTAGCAAGGGCGTATTCTTGGCATTAGAGAATCACGGTGGTCCGACAGCGACTGCCAAGGGATTGTTGCAATTTATCAATGACGTGCAGAGCCCCTGGTTTACCGTTAATTTGGACACGGGAAATTTTTCCAGTGACAATTGCTACGATGAAATTGAGCAGATCGCACCCTACGCCATGAACGTGCAGGTGAAAGTTGTTACCCGTAATTCTGCCCGAGAAAGCCAGCCAGCAGATTTTAATCGATTGGCAAAGATCCTCAAAGATGCCGCCTATCGTGGTTACATTGTGCTGGAGTATGAAGAAAAACAAGACCCCCGCACGCAATCGCCAATCTACATCGAGAAGCTCAAAGCAGCGTTCCTCGGTTAATGGGTTTGGGGCCCAGCAAAAAACGCTCGTCACGGGAAACCCCTGACAAGCGTTTTTTAATTTGTCTACAATGCTGTAGCGACGTAAGGTCTACTTTTCAGCTTTGTCTCGTTTGACAGCTTCTTTAACGCGATCACGAAGCTTCCCGACAGTTTTCTTTGCTTTGTCGGTTGTCGCGGCGATTTTGTCTTTAACAACAGTTTTTTTGTCAGCTGCTGCTGCTGCACACTTTGCACATTTTTCTTTGCGAGTGCAATCTTCACACGCGTTTTTTAGTGAAATGCTCTTAAGAGCTGCGAACGCTCCGGTTTTTTGCTTGAGCATATTTCGCAGACTGCTTTTTCAGCATCGGTATCACAGCAAGCTGGTTTGCGAATTTTAAGAGATGGCAATTCAATTTTCAAAAGCTTTTTGTTAACTTCTTCTTGAGCAACCAATGAACCGCTGACAACGAACGTCAGCACCAATACGAAGGCGATTCCGCCTGTCAAAAAACGTTTCATAGTTTTGTCTCCAATCGACGACTATTCAAATAAAAATGGGTACATTGCACATCACATTGCAAACCCTATCAACGTATTATCGCAGTAATAAATAAAAAATCTTCACCTAATAAATAACTTTCCTCGTATTTATTGGGTTTGGGGGTCCGGTGATTCAGGATTGACGGGAAGTACCAGTATTTGCGAGACTTAGCGCACAAGTTTAGTCTGTATCGTCCGCGATAGTGCAAGCGATACAACCAACATAACCCGCGGTGCATGGTTGTTGAGTCTTAGTGTAGTCGGTGATCGCGTTGGCATACACTCAAGCGAATATAGAGAGATGATAGAGGTGAACGACGATGAAGTGTTTATCAACAAACAAACCATTAGTGCTCTGCGTTGCTGTGGCATTACTACTAGGGTTAGTCGGCGTAACCGGTTGCGGTGATGCTGACACTGACTCGACCAGCAGCACTCCAGAATTGGTGGCACCTGTTGTAAATCTAAATCCGGGCTCCGACGCGGAGTTGGCGGAACCTCCGCAAGAATCTCCCGCGCGAACTTTGACAATGGGATCCGCGGTGCCTGTTGTTGATTTATCAGCTTCGGCGACGCCCGAGCAGGTTGTCGAGCATTTTTTATCGGCGTTGCAGCAAGGCAGTGACGAACAAGTCACGGGTCTGTTAACGGCTAAGGCTCGAACCGAAACAGCGAAACACGACCTAGTGGTCCGTAGTCCAGGTTCGCCGACGGCCAAGTTTAGTGTTGGTGCGTTGGAGTTGGTGTCGGGCGGAGCCTATGTCAACAGCCAATGGAGCGAAACAAGTCGCGACGGTATCGCTTCCTCGTTTGAAATTATTTGGGTATTGCGTAAGCAAGCCAACGGTTGGCGGATCGCCGGGATGGCAACTCGCGTGGCAGAGAACGAGCAACCGACGTACCTCAATTTCGAAAACCCACAAGAGATGATACGCAAGTGGAATGCAGCTGACAAACGATTGACGAACAAAGAAAATCCTGCCAGCCCTGATAGTACGACCGCCAGCACGAGTGGGATGTAGTTCTCTAGGCAATTAACAGGCAGCGTTAAAGCTGCCTTAGCTTTCGTCGTCGGCTCGGAGTTGAGTAAGCACGGTGTAGTCTTCCAGGGTAGTTGTGTCCCCAAGGTTTTCGTTGCCTTCGGCTATATCTTTTAGCAGCCGACGCATGATTTTTCCGCTGCGAGTCTTTGGCAGTGCGTTGGTGAAGCGGATATCGTCGGGTTGAGCAAGTGCACCAATTTCCTTGCGGACGTGCATTCGTAACTCTTGTTTTAGCTCGTCGCTTGGTTCTGAGTCGATTAGTGTTACAAAGACGGCGATGGCTTGGCCTTTGAGGTCGTCCTTACGTCCGACGGCAGCCGCTTCGGCAACCTTTTCATGGCTGACTAGGGCGCTTTCGATTTCGATCGTACTTAGTCGGTGCCCCGATACATTGATGACGTCATCAATCCGGCCCATGATCCAATAGTAACCGTCTTCATCACAGCGCGCGTTGTCACCGGCGAGGTAGAGTCCGGGAAACATGTCCCAATAAGCTTCTTGGAATCGCTCGTCATCTCCCCAAATTCCCCGCAACATACCTGGCCACGGGTGTGTCAAGACAAGCTTGCCGCCTTGGTTCTCTCTTACGGGAGCACCGGAGTCGTCGAGAATCGCTGGTAGAATACCGGGCAGTGGTTTTGTGCAGCTGCCAGGCTTGGTGGCAATAGCTCCGGGCAAGGGAGACATCATAATTCCGCCGGTTTCCGTTTGCCACCAAGTATCCACAATCGGACAACGCGCGCCACCGATTTTATGGTGATACCACATCCAAGCTTCCGGATTAATGCCTTCGCCTACGGTGCCCAGTAATCGCAGGCTTGATAGATCATGTTTGTCGACATGGTGATCTCCCCATTTTATGAATGCGCGGATGGCCGTGGGAGCGGTATAGAGGATCGTGATTTTGTGCTTTTCAATGAGTTCCCAGAAACGGTCTTCCGCGGGATAATTAGGAGCGCCTTCGAACATCACAATTGTCGCTCCGGCACAAAGGGGGCCGTAAGCTACATAGGTATGACCGGTGATCCAACCACAATCGGCAGTACACCAGAAAATGTCGTCGTCGCGGATGTCGAACACCCACTCGAAGGACTTCTTGGCATACAAGTTGTAGCCCGCTGTGGTGTGTTTAATGCCTTTAGGTTTTCCGGTAGAACCGCTCGTGTAAAGAATAAACAGAGGTGCTTCACTGTCCAATGGAGTGGCTGGGCAATCATCGTCTACTTGTTCTAGTAAATCGTGCCACCACAGATCACGGCCTTCTCGCATCTCAACCGCTGTGTCCGTACGGGCGAGGACAATGCAGGTTTCGACAGTCGGTGATTTTTCGAGTGCTTCATCGACAATTTTCTTCAGTTCTAGGACTTTACCGCGGCGGTAGGCACCGTCTGCGGTGAGTTGCACTTTGGCGCTGGCGTCGTTGTTGCGGTCGGCAATGGATTCTGCCGAGAATCCAGCAAAAATGACACTGTGGACAGCTCCGATACGCGCACACGCTAACATCGCAAACGCAAGTTCAGGCACCATTGGCATGTAGATTGAAACAACGTCGCCTTGTTCCACTCCAGCCTTTTTAAAAGCGTTGGCCAAGCGTGAAACCTCGCTGTGTAATTCACGATACGTGAAGGTGCGAACATCACCAGGCTCACCTTCCCAAATAATGGCAGTTTTATCAGCGTTGTTTTCTAGATTGCGATCGAGG
>JYMV01051202.1_pt1 | contig 15556 bp, 15 predicted proteins | sample 338911 | NCBI WGS metagenome assembly JYMV01 (sample SAMN03354496, study PRJNA234377) | hydrothermal vent metagenome | biome: Deep sea; feature: Hydrothermal plumes at the Eastern Lau Spreading Center, Western Pacific Ocean; material: Seawater | place: Tonga | collected 2009 | depth 2000 m m
TTGCTATTTGCGATAGGTAACTTAAACCAAAGAAACCGACCGATACTAAGACTATTACTAGTATCAATTTTGTTCGAATATTAATGGCTAATCCTTTCAATGGTTTTCAATAAATATTAACAATATATACTAACAAAATAATATCAAAGTGATTTTTGTAACAGTTTCTCCAATTCGCTTCTATCTTTTGGAAAAAATTTTTTAGTAATTTTTCCATGTTCAAATAGCCATATTTCATCTTGTAGGAGTAGAGCCAAATCTATTGAGTGGGTGGAGATGATATAGTGGTGTTTCTCTCTATTCTTTTGCAGAAGTTCAAATATTATCTTTTCTCCGAGCCTATCCAATCCACTTGTAGGCTCATCAAGAACTAAATATTTTGGAGAGCCAATCATAGCTAAGGCTAAACTTAGTCGTTGCCTCATTCCTTTGGAATATTTGGAGATGGGTTGGGTAGGGGAGATATTGAGGGAGACGGATTGAAACACATTCCTAGCATCTACTCGCACCCCTCTTAGAGAGGAGACGAGTTGGATATAGTCTAACCCTGTAAGTTGGGTATCAAGAAGGGCAATTTCAGGAGAGTATCCAAACTCTCCTTGCGGAAGGGGGGAGAACTCTTTGGCGAACTCTTCTAAAAATGGGTGTTGAGAGGGAGAGGTATAAAAACCTAATATATAGTTTATAAATGTAGTTTTACCGCTCCCATTATGTCCCATTAAGACCATAGGCTAACTAAGTTTTTTGATAATCTCTTTCGCCTTTCCTCTCAGATTGTCTATTGCTCGTAGTTTTGTGAGAATCTTTTTTCTCTCACTTTTTGAAGCATGTTTCAGTTGTTTAGTTAGCTTCTTTCTTTTCTCTTTCAATTCGCTTCTCAACTCTTTCAACTTCTTTAACTCTTTTTTCTGTTCCCGTTTTTTGAGGTCGAAAAATTCCACAACCTCATCAAATAGCTTACTAATTTTCATGGACTGCACTCTCCTTAGTTTCTAAATCTTCATCGTATTCGCGGAGTATCTCATTGTTTGCCCAAACTGTTTCAGCAAATTCCAACAGTCTATTAGCCACATTATAGATATAGACACTATCATTGATAAGAGAAGTTGCCATTTTGGTATCAATCTTATTCTCTCTAATCAATTGGTCTATTCTACCATTTTCTATCGTGTCAATATCTCTGAGTTCCTCTTTCAGAGTTTCAACAGCTAATATTGCTTCTGTTGGGTTTTTCATCTCTGAAATCTTTTTCAACTCTCTAAGTAGATAGACTATCTTTTTTCTCAAATTGTTATATTCGTTTCGAATATACTCATTTTCATGTTTGATATAGAGGTTAAAGTTTCTTTGGACTTTTTCAATATCTTTTATCGCTCGAACCATACCCCTATTTACAATTTTGAGAGAGTAGATATATTTAGCATCTTTTCTATTGAGGTTTTCAGCTACTAGGGTAGAGTATCTAATAATATCTCCATACAGGTTTTTCACAGTTTTCTGATAAGTATCCTCAATATCTATATCAATAGGAGTTGTTGAACTTTTCACAACCTCATCAATATCTTTATCTGAAAAAATATCGGTTCTATGTAGAGATAGTCCGTGAGTAATAATTTCTAAACTATTCTCGTAGAGGTGTTCGCTCTCTTTCTTAATTGCTGTTGTAGCTGATAGAGATGTTTCAGCCACATCTTCTTTAAGATATTTTGGTTTTCCTTTGGTCTGTTCTTTATCACTCACAAATTTGGTTTCTAAGAACTTTACAAGGAGATTGATAAATGGAGAGACAATCAGAACACCCATTACATTAAATATAGTATGGAATAGACTCAACTTCATAGAGTAGTCATTATCAGCAATACCGACTATTGGAGATAGGTAATCTACTACATCTTTTAGCTGATAAATTAGAACTATTGCAAATAGTGCAGTAATTAGATTAAAGATGAGGTGGGCGAGAGCTAACCGCTTTCCATTTGGTCCTGATGTGAGAGAGCCGAGAATAGCGGTAATAGTGGTTCCAATATTAGCACCGATGGCAAGGGCTATTGCATCAATATAGGCAATTTGGTTATTGGAAAGAGCAACAATTATAATAGCCATAGTTGCACTACTACTTTGAATAATAACAGTTGCCACCATTCCAACGAAAATATATACAACAACCCCTAAAAATCCATCTATATGGAATTGGGCTAAATCTATTCCCTGTTTCAAGTCCTCAAAACCATCTTTCATATATCCAATACCGAGGAAAATAAATCCTAGCCCTAGAAGGATATTACCGATACCCTGATAGTTTTTGGACTTCATAAATCTGAAAATAACTCCAAACACCAACATAGGCAGAGCATAATGGGAGATTTTGATTTTAACCCCAAAAGTTGAAACTATCCAAGCGGTGGCAGTAGTTCCGATATTTGCACCAAATATTATCCCTATACCTTGTGCAAGTCCAATAAGTTCAGCAGATAGAAAAGAGATAGCTATCAAACTCATTAAAGAGGAACTTTGAACGATAGCAGTTGTTAAGAAACCTGTAAAAATCGCCTTTGGAACCCTATCAGTCCATTTCTCCAATATCTTTTGGAAAGTTCCACCGGTAAAGTGTTTGAAACCATCTTCCATGAATATCATTCCGACAATAAAGACGGCGATACCAGCTATGATAGTCTGAACATCATCAAACCGAAGCAAGACATATGCAAGTCCCAAAAATATCAATGCCTTAACCATAGGCACCCCTTATATTTGATTTTGTTATCAAATTATAATCATTTTTTAATATATTAAATTTATTTTGCTTCTTTTCAATATCCAATACTCTTGTATATTTGTGTTCCTATATCTTCCCAGAAACTCAAGCCGTTAATAATTTTTTATTCTAAATAAGATATGATAATGGGTAAATTCATATGAAAGGTGGAAATATGGAACATTTGGAGGTTGCTTATCCATATTTTGGGGCTTTTGTGATGTTAGCTCTAACGGTGGTAGCATTTATCGCTACAACCATAATATCTCGATTTGTAGGGAGATATTTGGCTCGTAAAGATACGGAGAAGTTGAAGCTAACTATTTACGAGTGTGGTCCAGAAGCAACTAAACAGCCTAATAGAATCTCTCCTCAATTCTATCTATTTGCTCTACTATTTATCCTTTTCGATGTAGAAATTATTTTTATGTTTCCTTGGGCGGTAGATTTCAAACCTCTGAGTTGGTTTGGTTTTGTTGAGATGGTTCTATTTATTCTACTTTTAGCTATTGGATTTATCTATGCTTGGAAAAAAGGAGCTTTGGAATGGCACAGCATCAAGTAAATTATGGACAAGATGCCGGATTGCCGGTAGCACTTACTACTATTGATAAGATAGTCAATTGGGGGAGGAGCAACTCCCTTTGGGTTTTAACTTATGGTTTAGCATGTTGTGGTATTGAGATGATGGCATCAGGAGCGAGTCGATACGACTTTGATAGATTTGGAACAATTTTCCGAGCCTCTCCAAGACAGGCGGAAGTTATGGTAATTGCTGGAACTCTTACTAAGAAACATGCCGAATTTATCCGCCGACTCTACGACCAAATGGCAGAGCCAAAATGGGTTATCTCTATGGGTAGTTGTGCAAATACAGGGGGAATGTTTAACACATATGCAACCGTTCAGGGAGCTGATAGAGTTGTTCCTGTTGATATTTACCTTCCGGGTTGTGCTCCTCGTCCTGAAACCCTTCAATATGCGGTAATGATGTTGCAGAAGAAGATAAGAAGAGAACCAGCCAACAGAAATAGAAATCTCAAACAGAAAAGGTTTGTATAAATGAGACCATATAGACCTAAGGATAATGTCCAGAAAAAAGCATATTACAATGACAGATTTTATGTAACTCCACAAATTCCAAAAGATGACCCAGCAAGTGATGAGGTCTATTCCAAAGATATTGAAAAGTTGCAAAGTAAGTTTTCAATATCTGAGAGCTATATACAACGGGGGGAACTTGTCATATACATCGACCCAGATAGCAATGTAGAGGTTCTAGAATTTCTAAAAGATGAATTGGATTACTCTTTTCTAATGGAGATGAGTGCAGTAGATTTCCTAGCTCAACGAGAAGGTTTCGAAATCTTCTATGAACTTCTACAAAGAGAAAGAGAATTAGGGTAAAGACCTTTATCAAAGAGAACCAAGCTATCGAAAGTGTTCAACATCTATTTAGAAGTGCAAATTTTGCTGAACGAGAGATGTTCGATATGTTTGGAATTCAAGTGAATAACCACCCATACCTAAAACGAATTTTGATGCCTGATGATTGGGAAGGGTATCCACTTAGAAAAACTTATCCACTTCAAGGAGATGAGTTCGCTCAGTGGTATGAGGTCGATAAGATATTTGGAAAAGAGGCAAGAGATATTGTTGGTCCTGAAATTCGAGATTCAGCTCATATAGACAGATATGACACTGAACGATTTGCAAGACTTGGACATGAAGTCCCACGAGGAACAGATATATCAAAAGATGAACCAGATACCGATAATCACGAATTCCAAGAAGAGGGAGGAGTATTCCTAATTAAAGACCTCAATAAACCTCAAAAAGTGCTATCTGAAAAAGAGAGGAGAGAGAGATAATGCAACAGACCAACAGATTACGACCATTTTTCGAAAACCTCACTTTTGATAGAGATGATAACCATATGGTTATTAACTTTGGTCCTCAACACCCATCAGCACACGGACAGCTAAGACTAATTTTAGAGTTGGACGGCGAAGAAGTAGTAAAAGCAAATCCTGATATAGGCTATCTCCATAGAGGTATGGAGAAAATGGCTGAAAATATGATATACAATGAGTTCCTACCTACCACCGATAGAATGGACTATATAGCTTCATCTTCTAATAACTATGGTTTTGCTCTTGCTGTTGAAAAACTATTAGGAATTGAGGATAAAGTGCCTAGACGAGCAAAAGTAATTAGAACTATGTTACTTGAACTCAATCGGATTATTTCCCACCAATTCTGGTTAGCTACCCATGCTCTCGATGTTGGAGCTATGTCTGTTTTCCTCTATGCTTTCCGTGAAAGAGAGTGGGGGCTTGACCTCATCGAGGACTATTGTGGTGCCAGACTTACCCATTCAGCTATTAGAATAGGTGGAGTTCCATTAGATTTGCCAGAGGGTTGGACTGATAATCTCGCCAAATATCTGGATAAAGTTGAAAGAGCAGTTAAAGAGGACTATGAAGCTCTATTAGATGAAAATAGAATCTGGAAAATGAGATTGGAGAATGTGGGTATTATTGATAAAGAGATGGCGAGAAGTTGGGCAGTCTCCGGAATTATGTTAAGAGGTTCAGGTTTTGAGTGGGATTTGAGAAAAGAGATGCCGTATGAGCTATATGAAGAGTTGGATTTTGATATTCCAATCTCTGACAAGATGGATAGCTATGGACGATATAAATTGTATATGGAGGAGATTAGACAATCTGTCCGAATTTTGAGACAACTAATCCCAATGTATCACGAGAGTGAGCCTCAACTTATGGCTAATGTTCCTCAATATATCTCTCCTACAAAAGAGGAACAGATGACTCAAAACTATTCCCTAATGCAACACTTTGTATTAGTAACCCAAGGTATGAGACCACCAGTCGGTGAGGTCTATGTAGCCACAGAATCCCCAAAAGGTGAATTAGGTTTCTACATCAATTCACAAGGAGAACCATATCCATATAGACTCAAAATTAGAGCCCCAAGCTTTTTCCACACTGGTATCCTTCAAGACCTCTTAGTTGGTTGTCAATTAGCCGATGTTGTTACTATTATCGGTTCTACAAATATCGTTTTTGGAGAGGTAGATAGATAGATTTTGGAGGGGATTTACCCCTCTGCTCCCAAAGGAAAAGCGATGAAAAACTTCTCTTTCTCTAATCTCTCTCTTGAAGATTTGGAATCAATTGTAAAGTTAGAAAACAGTTTTCAATTAGAAAAATTTAGTAACTGGTTCCAAAGTTACCAAAAGAGTGATATATCCAAATCTGATTTAGAATTCCTACAAGGTATCTACTCTAAGTATGGAGAGGATAGCTATGGTTCTCTATTGCAGGACTATTCAGAAGAGACCCTAAAAGCCAAATTCATTATTCCTATTCTCAATAGAGTAGATTTCTTTCTACCAAAATACCAGATATCTGATTTCTATGATGAGAAGTTGGAATATTCAACGGATAGTTTTTCTCTTAGTGGTTTTTGTGATTTTTATGTAGCAAAGGGATTAGAGAAACCGAAATATCCATACTTCTTTATTCAAGAATTCAAAAAAAATACAAGCTACCACAATGTAAAGGCTCAACTTCTTTCAGAAATGGTAGCGGGATTAGAAATCTCACAAATGGAGGAGATAAAAGGAGCATATATCATTGGTTCTATCTGGAATTTTGTTATTCTTTGGAAAGAGAGGGATATATATCGCTATGTAATATCTCCAAATTTCGATTCTACAAAGTTTGGAGATTTAAAACAGATATTTCTCAATCTTCTCTCTATAAAAAGAGAGATTATCAACCTAGTAAAGGAGAAAGAAGATGAAAAGATTTGATTTGAGACACCTAAAAAATAACTTTTATAGTCGAATGTTGGAACTTATGGAAAATGAAGTTAGCTACGATGAGGTGGCTATCTTTCTATTTGAGATAGGAGATTTCTCCTCCGTCCAAAGAAGTGCCGACGAAATCAAGAAAGCAGGTTATACCCTTATGAACTCCCTAAAATACAATGAGGTAGATTGGACAATCGTAGTTAAAAAGATTCCTCCCGAAGAGTTGGAGCAACAGTAGAGAGTTTGGCACATGGGAACAAAGGTATTTTTTTCAACTTGGAGAGATGAGAAGATAGACAATAGAGGTAAAAAGTTTGAGGAGTGGGAGGAATCGGCTTACAATCTTCCACTTCAATACACCTCATCTCAAAATTCAAAAGCCTTTATCGGTTGGGAAGGGGTGGCTCTCTTCTCTGATGATGTTGATGTAGTTCGTCTAGCTACTGAGTATGCAAGTCAATATCAGAAGTATTCAGAAGCTTGTGGAAGATGTGCCCCGGGTAGATGGGGAGGACGGATTTTATATGACCTACTCGACAAGATAGCGAGAGGAGAGGGAGAATTTTCCGATTTGGAACATTTGAAAGAGGTTTCTAAAACGATGATGGAGACCTCTAAATGTGAGATAGGGAAAACCGTTCCCGTTCCTCTTCTGGATTTGATGGAGAACTTTTCAGAAGAGTTTGAGACTCTGATAAAAGAGAAACGACCGAGCAAAGATTACTACCACGATATAGACTATATCGCAAAAGTAACCGCCCCGTGCATGGATGCCTGTCCTGCTCATGTAGATATTCCAGCATATATAGAAGGGGTGCGAGATTTGCGGTTTGATGATAGTCTTGAAGCTACTCGCCAAACTATGCCCCTAGCTCATACTTGTGGGCGGGTCTGTCCTCACCCTTGTGAAGATGCTTGTAGAAGGGATAACTTAGATGAGCCTATCTCCATTATGGAACTAAAAAGAATTGGGGCAGACTACGAAACAGACCACGGATTGGGATTTATCCACCCAGCCACTCCAAAACCTAAAATAGGAAAAAAGGTGGCTGTGATAGGTGCAGGACCTGCTGGACTTACAGGGGCATACTATTTAGCTCTTGAAGGGATAGATGTTGATGTTTTCGAGGCTCTACCTGTTCTCGGTGGAGAGGTTGCCGTTGGAGTTCCTCAATACCGAATGCCTATCGAGAAATATAATAAGGATATAGAAGCAGTTAAAAGTCTCGGGGTCAATTTCTATACCAACTATTGGGTTGATGCCGATAAGATGCGAGAGTTTGAAAAGAAATATGATGCTATTCTGATAGCCACAGGAACGAGAATATCCAAAAAGATATATGCTGAAAATGAGAGACCAGAAATTCAAGGATATTGGGGGGCTATCGACTTCTTAGATAAGATAAATCTGTATGAAAAGTATGGCATCAAAATTACAGAAGAGGAACAGAAAAAAAACGGTCTGACTACCGACCATGTGGATTTGACAGGTAAAACTTTGGTCTGTGTTGGAGGCGGATTTACCTCTATGGATGTGGTTCGGTGTGCTGTTAGAGCGAATGCTAAAAAGGTGATAATGCTCTATCGACGAGATGAGAAAACCATTATCCGCAATACCTCTTACGAGGAGTATCACGAAGCAGTAGAAGAGGGGGTAGATTTCCGTTTTTACTCAGCTGTTGAAGAGATTATTGATGAAAACAATGTTTTGAAAAAATTGAAAGTGAATAGACTGGAACAGAAACCTAATCCAGATGGGGGTCGTCCAAAACTTGTGAAAATAGAAGGGGCAGATTACGAAATAGAAGCTGATTACCTCATTCCAGCTGTTAGTCAAAGTGCCGACCTCTCTTTTTTACCTCCTGAATGGGAGATTGAATTGACAAGCTGGAAAACTATCAAAACAAACGGTAGAGACTACATGACATCTCGAAAAGGTATTTTCGCAGCTGGTGATGCAGAATATGGACCAATGACTATCGTAAATGCTGTTGGTCAAGCAAAACGGGCAGCCTCCGTAATTAGTCGCTATGTTCAGACAGGAGAGATTACTCTAACCGATGAGGAGATAATGGAAGACCACCTAAGAAGTTTGAAGGTATATAACAAAAATGAACCTATCCGCGGTTGGCTTGGAGGTCTAAAAAGAGAGGTGAGCGAAAAACTGCCTGTAAATGAGAGAATAGATAATAACCGCGAGGTAAATCTGGGCTTTACCCAAGAAGAGGCTATATCAGAGGCTGAGCGATGTATGCGATGTTACTATATTGCAATGGTTGCAAAGTAGAGGATAAGAGATGACAAAATTTTATATCGATGGAAAAGAGGTAACGGCTCATAAAGGTGAAACCATCTTAGAAGTAGCTCGGAGAGAAGGGATATATATCCCTACAATGTGCTACATCTCCAAAGTCTCTCCTATCGCCTCCTGCCGTTTGTGTGTAGTTGAAGTAAAAGGGGTTGATGGCTTTGTTCTCTCTTGCCAAACTCCACCAACTGAGGGGATAGAGGTATTTACAAATAGTCCAGAACTTTTCCAACACCGCCAAAATATTATGAAGCTCTACAATGTAAATCACCCGCTGGAATGTGGAGTATGTGATAAGAGCGGTGAGTGTGAATTACAGAATAAGACCCTTGAATTTGGAGTTCAATCCCAAGAGTTTTCAGCAAAAGAGCAGTATAGACCAATCAGAAATTGGGGAAAAATTCAATATGACCCATCTCTCTGTATCATGTGCGAAAGATGTGTATCAACTTGTAACGAGGCGATTGGAGACGATGCGATTGAGTTGAAATTTGGGGGTTACTCTTCCGAAATAGTGCCGAAAGGTTCAGATGTCTTAGAGTGTTCCGAATGTGGCGAGTGTATTGCTGTCTGTCCTGTTGGGGCTTTGATTTCAACCGACTTCAAATATAGCTCCAATGCTTGGGAACTTCAACAGATTCCAGCTACCTGTTCTCACTGTTCCGCTGGGTGTAATCTTTTCTATGAAGTGAAGCAGGAATCACATTTTGACAACACCCCGAGAATTTACAGAGTGAAAAACGATATTGAGCATGTTTCTCTATGTGGTGCAGGACGATTTGGTTTCGACTTTGCTAATAGTGATACTTTCGGGGATTTTGAGACAGCTGTTTCCAAGTTACGAGAAGCAAAAACTATCCTATTTAGTTCTCATATCACAAATGAAGAGATTGAAATCCTCAACCAGATAGCTAAAACCACAGGGGCTAAACTTGTCAATCCAGAAGCGAGAAAGTTTCAGCAATTCCTAAAAGCTTTCGCCACTACCAGTGGGGAAACTCTCTATAATGGAACTTTGGAAGATATTGAGAATAGTAACCAGATAATTGTAATAGGCACAAAGATAGCTACCGACAATCCAGCCGTTAGATATGCTATTACAAGAGCATATAAAAAACATCGAGCCTATATCTCCTATCTTCACCCTGTTTTTGATTCTACCCTTCAAAACACCATCAAACAATTTATAAACTATGAGGTTGGAACAGAAGAGGGGGTAATAGCTCTACTTGCCGATACCCTAATTACAAATAGTAATCTCGATTTGGATATAGGCTATCTCTCAGGAGAAACCAATATTGGAGAAGAGGAATTAGAAACTATTTCCAAAATTGGAAAACGGGCGAAAAATAGAACTCTAATAGTTGGGAGCGACCTCATCACTCACGAAAAAAGTGAAAACATCGCAAAGTATATTGGACTGATTCAGAAAAATAGCAATGTAAAAGTTGTAATAGTTCCGCCTGATACCAACTCTCTTGGAGTGGCTCTCTTTGGAAATCTTGCCGATGAGGTTCAAGCCCCTACTGTTGGATACAACATTGAGGGAGACTATACTATTGCATCTATTGGAAAACCAGATTTTTCAGTTCCAGCCCTCAATCAACAGGAAGGGACTTTTGTAAATATTGATAAAAAAGTTGTAAAAACTAATGTGGCTGTTCCATATCGAGGAAAGAACCTCAACGACTTAGCCAATGCTATTTTGGACAATCCAAAACGATGGACTATCGATTACACCTCTGAACTATTTGGAGTAGAGTTCGATGAACTTCAAGATGTTGAAATAGTTTCGAAAATGTATAGAGTTAGTGGAGATGTCGATGAGGTTGAAGAGCTTCCGAGTTTTGATGGAGCAGTAGTATATAACTCCAATCCATTTCTCCAATTCAACCCTTGGACTGCAAAAGCGATAGAAGAAAAACCCTATCTATTAGGAGCAAAGCAGTTTGCAATTGCTAATAAGCTATCTGATGGGGATATGGTTCGGTTTGAGATAGATGGAGAGATATTTATAAGAGAGTTCAAAATAGATAATAGTCTAAAAGGGGTAATAGCTTTAAATCCTATTTTTGACAAGGGATTAAGAAGCTATAAGCTATTATCAAAATATAGGTTTCAAAGAGTTCAAATTGAGAAGGTGAAGAGTAATGGCAGAAGTTAGAGTAACTATTGATGGTAAAGAGTGCATTGCCCAAGAAGGGGAGACCCTTCTAAATATAGCGAGAGCAAATGGGATATATATTCCTGCTATCTGCTATTTGAATCGATGCTCTCCAACCTTAGCATGTCGTCTCTGTCTTGTTGAGGCTGATGGTAAGCAAGTATATGCTTGTAATGCTAAGGCAAAAGATGGAATGAATGTGGTTACAACTACCGAAAATATCGCAAAAGAGAGAAGAGCGATAATGGAGGTTTATGATGTAAACCACCCATTAGAGTGCGGTATCTGTGACCAGAGTGGAGAGTGTGAGTTACAAAATTACACACTGCTTGAAAATGTAACTGAGCAACACTATGCAATTAGAGACACATATAAACCGGTCAAAAATTGGGGACATATCCAATATGACCCAGCTCTCTGTATAGTATGTGAAAAGTGTGTAACTGTTTGTAAAGATATGATAGGGGATACAGCTTTAAAAACTGTTCCACGAGGAGGCGACCCTCTTGACAAAAGTTATAAAGAGGTGATGCCGAAAGATGCCTATGCTATGTGGAATAAGTTGAATAAGTCCCTTATCGGAACAACAACAGGCGAGACCCTCGATTGCACCTCTTGTGGAGAATGTACCGCTGTCTGTCCTGTTGGGGCTTTGGTTGGAACAGATTTTAAATGGAGTTCTAATGCTTGGGAGCTTCAAAAAATTCCTTCAACTTGTGCCCACTGCTCGGTAGGTTGTCAAATTTACTATGAGGTAAAACATATCTCTATTGAGAATAATGACAAAAAGATATATAGAGTAACCAATGAACCCCATTTTGCAACTCTCTGCGGTGCTGGACGATATGGGTATGACTTCGAAAATCGAGAAGCGAAAAAAGAGCCTAAGAGTTTAGAAAAGGCAGTTCAAGCTCTCAAATCTGCAAAAACTATCGTTTTCAATTCCCAAATTACAAATGAAGAGGCTCTAATTCTCCAAAAATTGAAAGAGAAGTTGGGACTGAAATTAGTAAATCCAGAGGCTTACCAATATAGAGAGTTCCTATCGGTCTATTCGAAAATATCTGGTAAGTCTCTATATAGTGGAGATTTGAATACGGTTAGAAAATCCAATTTTGTTATTTCAGTAGGTTCAGCACTGAAAACAGATTCTCCAAATAGTAGATATGCATTTAATAATGCTATTAAGATGAATAAGGGGGCTGGTATCTATTTCCACCCTGTGAAAGACCCTATCATTGATGGACTTTCTAAAAATGTAATTCAAATCAACCACCAACCTTATGAGGAGATAGAAGCCCTTAAATGGATACTTATCCAGTTTGGAAAAGATATTCCTGAAACTATCTCGGCAAAATTGGATATTTCCCAATTCCAAGAGAAGTATTTAGGTGAAGATTTCCAAACCAAATTGGAAAAACTTCTCAAAAAGAAAGATAAATTTTCTCTAATTGTTGGGGCTGACTTATATGGTGCCAAGAACTGGCAGGATATTGCTGAGGTTGTAGGACTTATCGACCTCTATACCGATTTTTCAGTAGTCATTATTCCAAGCGATACCAATACTCTTGGAGTTATTCAAATTTGCGAACTTGATAGAAGTGGTGAAGCTCCACGAATTGGATACAATGAAAAAGGTGATTTCACCTTCTCAGCTCTTGGAGATGGGGATTTTGATATTCCAGCCCTAAATCAACAAGAGGGAACTTTTGTCAATATTGATAAAAGAGTTGTCCCTCTCAATGTTGCCCTGCCATATGGTGGATATACTCTCAACGATGTGGCTAATGAGATTTTGGATAATCCGAAACAATGGACTATCGATTACACTTCTGAACTTTTCAAAAAGGTAGATTTCGACTCTCTACCAAATGAGTTCCTCAATAGTGGTGAGGAGAATAGAGGGTATATATTGGATATTGATGAGGTTGAGAGAGAAGAGCCTACTTTCCATTTAGCAAATAATGAACCTCCTAAATTGGGGTCAAGTGTCATATATCTTGCAAACCCAGTTTTACAATTCAATAGATTTACCAATAAGGCTCACCAACTTTCAGAAAGTGGAGGATTGTATATCTCTCCTGAATATAGTGAGAAATTTGGTATCAAGGAGGGGCAACTTGTGAGGATTGCGACTAAATACGGTTCTCTAAAAACCAAAGCGATTGTGGATAACAAAATAGTGGGTGAAATCTGCTATCTACCAACTTTCGATAAACATCTAAATGCTCGTAAGCTATTTGATAGCTATCGATTTATTCAAGCAAAAATTAGTAAGGTGTAGGCTATGGATTTAGGAATTTTTATTTTTCAAACTCTTATCAAAATTCTTTTGGTGCTTTTGATATTTTCAGCACTCGCTGGATTTACTACATATATTGAGAGAAAAGTATTAGCTTTTATGCAGAGACGACTTGGTCCTATGTATGTTGGACCTTTTGGGTTGCTTCAAATATTGGCAGACGGGATAAAGCTATTTACAAAAGAGGATATTATCCCAACCAATGCTATAAAACCTATTTTCAAAGTTGCTCCTGTAATTTTGCCTGTAAGTGCTTTTGTGGCTTTAACAGGGGTTCCTATTCTTCCTGATATTCAGATTGGAGATACAACATTCCAATTTTTGATAGTTGATAGTGATGTTGGGGTTCTCTTTGTTCTCGGAGTAATGGCGGTTGGAATGTTTTCACCTCTATTGGCTGGAATAGCTTCATCTAATAAGTGGTCTCTGCTTGGAGGTGCGAGAACTGCTATTCAACTTCTCTCGTTTGAGGTTGTAACAGGGTTATCCATCTTAGCTCCATTGATGTTAGTTGGTTCTCTAAATTTGATAGATATAAATAACTACCAAATTGAACACGGTTGGCTAATCTGGCAACAACCGATAGCATTTGTGCTGTTCCTAATAGCTGGGTATGCTGAAACCAATAGAACTCCATTCGACCTATTGGAACATGAAGCAGAAGTAGTTTCAGGTTATGCTACTGAATATTCAGGAATGAGATGGGGGCTGTTCTTTATTGGTGAATATGTCAATATGTATATAGTCTCTTTCTTAGTAGTGCTTATTTTCTTAGGTGGATTTGGAGAGGGAACTCTATTAGATGGATTGTGCTATTTAGCAAAAGTTCTATTCTTCATATTCCTATTCCTCTGGACAAGAGCAGCTTGGCCTCATGTTCGACCTGACCAGTTGATGTGGCTAACTTGGAAAGTGTTGATGCCTTTGGCTGTAATCAATATAGTCGTAACCGGTCTATTGGTAATTTGATAAGGAGAGTTGTATGAATAAAGAGGTTATAAAAGGTTCTCAAAACTATATCCCTGTCGAAATTGAGGATTATCCAACCACAGGTTGGCAAAAGTTTAAACAGGTAGTTAGAAGAAGTTTAGGAAAAGAGCTATTTGTAGGGCTTTGGGTAGTCCTCAGAGAGATGTTGAAATTCAATATCCACACTGTTCAATATCCTGAGGAGGTTCTCCCCCTCCCATCTCGATATAGAGCAGTCCATAAGCTCCTTAGATTGCTTGAAAGTGGCAACGAGCGATGTATTGGGTGTGGGCTTTGTGAAAAGATATGTATCGCCGATTGTATTCGAATGGAGACAAAAGAGGAGAATGGCAGAAAGGTAGTGAGTGAATACTCTATCAATTTAGGGCGATGTATATTCTGTGGATATTGTGCTGAGGTTTGTCCTGAATTAGCAATTGTTCACGGTTCTAGATATGAGAATGCGAGTGAGCAACGAGCCCATTTCGTTCTTAAAGACGATATGCTAACTCCTATCGATTTCTTGAAAGAGCAGAAAGAGTTTGATGGATTTGGAGCTGTTTCTCCAAATGCTGACAAATTGATAAAAAAGACTCCACTAGCTTACTAAACTTTCTCCTATTCAGGTATGGATATATTCCATGCCTTCTTCCTCTATTCCATCTATTATCTTATTTTTCTTCTTACTTTCCGATTTTTCTATATATTCCACCAAAGGATTCTCAATGGATAAAACAAATATTGACGATGTCTATTTGGAGATGATATCGAAAGAGGCGGAAAAGATAGCAACCAAGTTTGCAGAACAGAAACAGCTTACAGATAGCGAAATTCATACACTCGTTTTAAAAACTCAATACAACCATATCAACCACTTGGATAAAAAACTCGATGAAGTTACCCAGAGTGTAAAGAACCTTGAACACAAATTCGAAAAGTTGGAGGAGAAGACAGATAGAAGGCTAACCGAGTTGGAAAAGAACACGGATAGGAGACTATCTGAATTGGAGGAGAAAACGGATAGAAGGATTTCAGAACTTGAAGAGAAAACGGATAGGAGAATATCCGAGTTGGAGACAAAGATGGAAAAGGAGGTAGCACTCCTTAGAGAAAATATCAAAACTGAAATCCACAAAGCAATATCGACCCAAACAAAATGGTTTGTGGGTGGTGCTGGTGTTTTAGTAGTTCTCTTGAAACTTCTAGACAAATTAATATGA
>JYMV01030414.1_pt1 | contig 15553 bp, 9 predicted proteins | sample 338911 | NCBI WGS metagenome assembly JYMV01 (sample SAMN03354496, study PRJNA234377) | hydrothermal vent metagenome | biome: Deep sea; feature: Hydrothermal plumes at the Eastern Lau Spreading Center, Western Pacific Ocean; material: Seawater | place: Tonga | collected 2009 | depth 2000 m m
GCAAATCCTACAGCTGGGCCCAATGCAGGCGCGGTGCACGGAGTGGATAATACTGTCGCCAAAACTCCTTTGAAAAATGTCCCAGTCAATCTGTTTCGCGCCGTCTAGATGATGACGAAGACGAAGACAAGCCGCTCTTCGATGAAAACCTCGACAGCGATGTCGACGAAGTCTTCAAAAAACTCGCTTCTGAAGAGGCTCTTCGCGAAGTTAGTAGTGCTGCTCCTGCCGCTGCGGTTAAGAAAGAAGAGGAAGAAGCAGACATCGACGCAATCTTCGCCAAGGCGCGCGAATCGGGCGCAGGAAAAGACATTTCGTTTGAACCTGAAGCCAAACCGGTAGCGGAAGCAAAACCCGAGAAAACTTTGCCGTCACGACGTCTCGATGACGATGAGGACGAAGACAAACCGCTGTTTGAACATGGCGTCGACGATGACATCGAAGAAATCTTCTCCAACCTGGCTTCAGAAGAGGCATTGAGAGAAGTCGGGAAAGGCAAAGTCAAGCCGGTCACCGACACCGGTGAGTTGGAAGTCGTAGCTCAAAGAGAAAAAGAAGCAGCCGCGGCTGCTGCAGCTGCTGCGGCTGCGGCTGCTGCTTCCACTCCACTGCCAAACGATCTTGCAAAGCCGGTCAAAGAGACTTCGATGTTCACCAAACCGGATCTCGAAGCACTGAAGGAAAGCACACCGCCTGTAGGTCCTGACGGCAAGCCGCTCAAGCCTAATCAACTCAAAGAATTCGGAAGACTTTCCAACAAGTCGGCAGCCGAACCTACAACTGGAGCCGACTCGGTTGGCACCATGAAGACTGTTGGCAAGCTGCTTCTCGACGTTTCTGTCGTAGAGAGCATCATCAAAGCAGAAGAAGAGCAAAGAACAATCGGTGCAAATCTTGCTACCGCTAGAGTCATCAGCGCCGCTCGTGGTGAAGGCATTCAAGCACTGCTCAATCACATCGACACATTCCCGAATGTGTATGGAAGTTTGATCGTCGGTCACGATGGTCTTGTGATTGCAGCATCCACACGCTCAGACATGGACAAGGACACACTTGGCGTGCTCTCCACCGCATTGCTCAGCACGAGCAACCTGGGCACCAACAAGCTTGAGATCGGCAAACTGAGACAGATGGTCTTGCTCACTGACTTGAAGGGCGAGCTGAAAGTGACAATCCTTACAGACGTTGATGTCGGCATCCTGGCCGTCTTTGCCGATCAATTCTCAGTTGGTGGTCTCGACAATCTCGTTGAAGCAATTCAAGAAACCATCAACGGTTAATCGCAATCTGAGCAGTTTGGAACTTCGGTTACCATAAGTCTCTTTGGAGATTAAATAATCGCGCGTCTTTGCGTCACAGTGCAACAATGGTGCCTTTCAATCCTAGAAAGAGAGGAAGATCCCTATGACGTCACCAAGAGAAGCTGTCGCATTGCCTCGCGTTGGCGAAAAGGCACCTGAATTTACTTGTGAAGCCTATCCGGAAGGCAAAATCAGCCTCGCCGATTACCGCGGGAAAAAGAACGTTGTTCTCGCGTTTTATCCAAAAGACAATACACCGGGATGCACAAAGGAAATGTGCGCAATCACCGAAGATTATTCCAAGTTTGAAAGTGCAGACACCGTTGTATTCGGCGTCTCAACAGATTCCGTAAAGAGCCACGAAGGTTTTGCCGCAAAGTTCAACCTGAAACAACACTTGCTGGCGGATCACACCCATGAAGTTGGTCGCAAATACGGCGTTGTCGCTGAAGACAAAACTACAGCTAATCGCGTTCTTTTCCTCATCGATAAGAACGGCGTCATTCAATTCGTTCACGAAGGAATGCCGGATAACGCAAAAGTTCTCGAAGAAATCGCAAAACTATAGAGAACCGCTGTAGGGGCGGGCTAATCTCCCACAACTGGCAGTGGATAGCATCGCCCCTGCACCAGACAGATGCGACACATTCTCGAATGCAGGAGCGACTTGTCGCCGGCGCGAAAGGCGCATGCAATGCGCTATTACGCGGACCAGGCAACGCATGGCATCGGTCCGAAGGAGTAGGGGCGGCATTCTTGCCGCCCGCACGAAGGGCGCATGCAATGCGCCCCCACGCCAAGACGGTACGCGACATCATTGTCCGACATACAGACGGCATGTATGCAGGCTGTGGACCTGACTAACTTTTACTGGGACCGGCTTCTTTCAATTTATCCACCACCAGTTGTGGTGTGATCACTTCAGGAAGAACGATTGGAGACGAACCTCGTCCTGCCGGAAAGACTACATAGAGCGGAACCCCACTGCGCTGAAACTTTTGCAGCAGTTTTGAAATTGTCTCATCCCGGCGGGTCCAGTCGGCTTTCATTGTCACCACATTTAGTGCTTTCAATTGCTCCACGACCGGTGCACTGTCCAAAACAGTTTTTTCATTGACCTTGCAGGTGAGACACCAATCAGCAGTGAAATCCAGGAGAATAGTCTTGTTTGCTGCGATATTCTTGTCCAAATCTTCTATGCTGAAGGGCACCCATGTGATACCAGATTCGGTGACCGCAGTTTTTGCTGACGCCTTTTCAGCCGGTAAGTTACCCATAAGATCTGGACGCGAGAGAATGAATACATACAAACAGGCGGCCGAGATCAGCCCAGAAATAGACCAGACGACAGCCTTTCGCTGACTTGTTGAAGACAAGTCTGTAAAGCGTGCACTGACCCACACTGCAAAAGCAATACCAGTCAAGAAGAATCCAACCGACTGCACTCCGCCGGCTCCGACTTGCGCTCCAACAACGCTCAACAGCCAGGCTACGGTTGCAAGAAGAACAAATCCCATGGCTTCCTTGAACTTCTCCATCCACACACCCGGTTTGGGGATGAAACGCAACCAATTTGGATTGATCGTCAGCAACAAATATGGCAACGACATGCCGAGGCCAACTGCTTCGAAGATGCCGAAGATAACAATCGGCGGCTGCGCAAAAGCAAATCCTACAGCTGGGCCCAATGCAGGCGCGGTGCACGGAGTGGATAATACTGTCGCCAAAACTCCTTTGAAAAATGTCCCAGTCAATCATTTGCTCCTGCCCCGGATTCACAGTCACATAGAATAGTCCGAAAAGACTGAGCGAAAAGATCATGATAATCGTCGCCATTGCAATTACGAATGGCGGATACTGCATTTGAAATCCCCAGCCAACAGACTGGCCAGCCTCTCTGGCCGCGAGAACCAGAGCGCCTAAAACAAGGAATGACGAGAGAATACCGGCAGCGAAAACCAACCCTTGCAGACGAACACGACCGGGTTCGTCATTGACCTGTTCCATCAAACTGATGATTTTGATTGCGATTACAGGAAGAACGCAAGGCATGAAGTTGAGAATAAAACCGCCGAGAACAGCCAACGCAAAATACATGTAAGACGGCATGGTTCCGCCCGCATCGGCAGGTGTGAGGTTACGATCCAAGATACTTCCGCCGCTCGAAGCCGGAGCGCTACCGGTCGATGTATTCGTTGTGGCAGAGCTGGCACTATCACCGCTGGTAGTGCCATGTCCATCCGTCGTCAGATCGGAAGTCCGTCCCTCAAAACCACTGCCTTTGAACGCATCTGTTTCTCCAGGTTGCGCCGTTGAGCCCTTCTTGCCAGCGGGCAAGATCATAGAAGTTTCACCCGAACCGGGAATACAAAGTTCTTTGCACTCTAACCACTTAACTTTTGCGACCAGCTTTTGCTCACCATCCGGTATCGTATCTGGTGCGGTGATCTTTGCGGCAATGACTGTTTTTTCTGCATAACCATAGGTGACGATGCCACCATCATCAAACTTGTGCGGCTTCTTCCAGAGCAGATCGCCGTGTTTGTATCCAGGCGGCAGCACCCATTCTATTGAGGTAGGCATGCCCGCATCACCGGACTCTTTGTAATATGTATGCCAGCCTGGCTGCATGGTCAGCTCCACGCCAAGCATGAATGTCGATCCCGGCACGACTTCCTTAACATCCGCGACCATGCGCAATGAAGTGTGTTTGGCTCCTTCTGCTTGAGCAGCTTGAGCCGTTTGTGTCGCTAGAAGATTCGGCGCCGGGGCGAGAATGGCAAAGACGGAAAGCAGAGCAAAAGCCAGAGGAAGAAAGAACTTCACCTTCGATTTTGTATTCATAAATTTGCTGAGTGTCCTAATAGCCCGATCTGTTGTCCAGCGCATTGCTTAAAGCTATTTTGGCATACACATGGGCACTCTTGCGCAGAGTTCGCTTTTGAGTCGGGAAAGCCACGCGTACTAAGCCGAAACGGGCTTTCAGCCCTTCGGCCCATTCGAAGTTATCAAGCAACGACCAATACAAATAACCCTTCACATTGGCGCCCTTCTTGATGGCTTTGTGCATCGCTTTCAAGTGCGAGATCATGTATTTGATACGGTAATCGTCGATCAAAGACCAATCGCCATCCTCAGTCAGGTGAGCAGGAAAGAGGTCGGCAAAACCGTTTTCCGTGATGATAATCGGACACTCTCTGCCGTCGTCGCGCTTCGAGTATTGCCGCATCTCCTGGGTGAGGACGTCGTACAGACCGTCTGGATAACTTTCCCAACCCATGCAGCTTATCTCTGAATCGGCACAACGAGTACTTCTGCCGAACACGTCAAAAGGCGCTTCCAGACTGTGATGCGAAAGATCGCGAGTGTAGTAGTTGACCCCGCTGTAATCCATAGTGCCCTTCAAACCTTCGATAGGTTCGCAAAGTTCTTTGATGGCTGTGCGCAGAGTAAGCGGAAATGGAAAATGCATCCGGCCGGTCTTAATCGCGTTCGGAAACATATGATTAAACACGCGATTGCGCATGTGAGTGACCAGATTATCGAGGGGATTCCACTTGTTGACTGGCACGAACGGACGCCAGTGATTTGTGAAACTTACCTGAGCCGCAGGAATAATCTTATGGATAGCATGATAGGCCAGCGCATGCCCTTCGAGCATGTTGTGCACGCACTTGAATGCATTGACGTAATGGTGTTTTTGTCCCGGCGGCCATGAGCCTTCGACGTAACCCTGATAAGCATAGGGCAGCGGTTCGTTGATAGTGATCCAATAGTCTATATACTCGCCCAACTCGCCCGCCACCAGCTCGGCAAAGCGCCCGAACTCCTGAGCAGTTCTTGGTCCTAGCCAACCGCCCTCTTCGGCCAGCCATTGCGGCAGACAAAAGTGGAAGAGGGTAACAAACGTTGTAATGCCGCGCTCTTTCAAGGTGGAGAGCAGCTTCTTGTAATAGCGAACGCCTTCCTGATTGAGGCGCTTGCGACCCTGTCCGTTGCGGTCATTTGGGCAAAGAACCGCCCAATTCAAACTGATTCGTAAGGCACCCAGATTCAAACCACTGAGAAGTTCAATATCATCCAGATACCGCGAAACGAAATCACAGGCGGCATCGGCAGTCGTGCTATCGGCAATATTTCCGGCAATGGAAGCCCATTTGGACCAGTCGGATAGCTGGTTTTTAATTTCAATCGGATGCCCTTCCACCTGGAAGTGAGACGTGGCAGCGCCCCAGATGAAGCCATCCGGGAACTTGAGCATCGATTCGTCAGTGATATGGTCTTCCATTTCTAAGAGTACGAGTACTACGGGATTTCCGGTCTTTAGAATTCACCACTTGGCTAGGTACTAAAGCTTACCTGGTTGCCTGGTTCGGCAGATGTTACTTAAACTTCTAATTCAATTACTCTCCTATTATTTTTCTAACAAGAAAAGTCCAATCTGGCTACCCCTGCTGATGTCTAACTCACGCATTCTGAGCCAATCCAAGTCATAATCGGACCGTTTTGAGCAATGAGACCAATATATCCAAATTCTCTCCAAAAGCTCACTCGCGCCTGATGAGCACTGGTTGCTCGATAGAGTTTGGAAGTGGGGACGTCCTTCACGGTGATAGAAAACATTCAGCAGTCCACCCCCCAAGAAGGTCTGACCAGCAGGGCGGCCACGGCAAGCGAACCAACCAAGGATTCGCCTGCATTAATTCTGGGTGCTGTTCTTATCATTGTAGTACTCAATTTTGCTGCCTTCCACGGCAGTCTCAGCGGTTACTTTTTGGCGGACGATTTCGCCCATGTCGATTATCTGAAATCCGTCTTCAATGGGAATGCCCATTTACTAGCAAAAAATTTCTATTCCAACTGGATGCAAACTCTAGGGACTAGTTTTTATCGTCCCTTCATCTCTATCACCCTGGCGACCGATTACCTCTTCTGGGGAGCAAATCCAAACGGCTTTCACATATCCAACTTCTTCTACCAGACGCTTAGTTCTGTTTTTCTGTTCCTGTCTCTCAACTGCATGTTTCCCGAACTCGACAGACGTGCGAGGTTTTTCACAGCGTTTCTAGCAGCGGCTCTTTTTGCCTGCCACCCCCTACATCCCGAGGTAGTGAGTTGGATCATCGCCCGCGTCGACAGCGTTTGCACCACATTTCTTTTTTTGTCACTCTGGCTTTATCTGCTGGCCAGGCAAACTGACGGGAAGCGCGCCAATGCGTTGCAGATGTCTAGTCTCGCGGCATTCACACTTTCACTTATGTCTAAGGAGATGGCGATAACTCTGCCGCCGACAATATTCCTCTATGAATTGGTCAACTCGTCATTTTGCCGCTCGGAAAAGACTGGCGGGTGGCGCGCACGTTTTGTCGAGGCATTGAAGGCGACCCGATGGTACATTGCATTGCTCTTGTTTTACCTCGGCTTTAGAGCCGCCGTTCTGGGAACGCTTTTCGGAGGTTATGGCGGCTCTGTCGGTGAAGGACTGCAGGCGACATTGTGGCGTCGCTGGTTCATGGAAGGCTGCCTGGCTCGACTTATCTTGCCGTTCAACGAGGCAGTGACAGAGCCCAAAGACAAACTCAGGCTCGTTTTCAAACTGATGACTGCCGGTGCCGTTGCAATTGCCATTTTGCGCGCTTGTTTATCGGCGAGGAAAAACAACCTAAAATCCTTGCCTTTTGCAATATCGCCGTTCCTCCTATTTGGACTGGGCTGGTTCATCATCGCTTTGGCTCCTACCATTCAAGTATTCGACATTACCACCACCCTGCAAGGTGGACGATTTGTCTATCTAGCCACTGCACCGGTCGTGCTCGTTTTGGCTGCTCTCGTGTTTGGCGCCGGCGACGAGAAGAAAAGTCATGGACAAGTTTCTCTCCTTCCTTTGCTGAGCATGGCATTGGCGGCACTTTTCACTGCGTCCTACACTGTTCTGGCAATGCACAACAATCGACCATGGTGTGAAGCATCTCGCGGAGTCAGCAATCTCAGAGCAGGAGTAGAAAATGCGCTCGAAGGACAGCCGGCTCAAATGAAAGTCGCTATTCTCAATTTGCCACCGCATCACAAAGGAGCGCACATGCTCTACAACGCCGCGATGTTCGGCGTAACTTTGAAGCCCCCACTTTCAAAAACAGATTTGACCAATCGCGTAATAACTTTTGAACCAGTCACATTCGGCGATGCGAATTTGATCGGCAGAACTCGGCTCCGCTCGATTCTTGCCGACAAAAATCTGGCAGGCGCATTTGTCTGGGACAGCAACGAGCAAAGACTGCTTCCGATGAAAGACTGGCGCTCAATCGGACTTTCCGCGCCAAGTCAAACTTTTGAACTGGCAAAAGGTGATTGCCTTTTGGAAAACGAAGGGCAATCGGTCCAATCGCCAATCATCGATGTGCCGTCGATCGATTTTGATTTTCTCGATTTGACCTTAAAAGTTGAACCAACCGTTGCCGGCAAACAGATCGCTCCTGATGCGTATCTGATCCTCGGTTGGTCCGGCGCTACGCATCCGATCTACGCACCACAACAAGAAATTGCGCAACCTCTCAAGCCTGGCGTGAACACCTATCGATTCTCCGTAGGCGAATTAAAGAACTGGGTAGGCGAAGGAAAAATAACGGCGCTGCGCATAAACACATCGGTAAAACCATGCAAGATAAATGTCGAATCGGTGCGGTTTATAAACGCAGACGATCAAATTCCTGAGCTATCTATCGCCCCCGAGTTCAAATACTTCATAGACTCCAATGGAACCCTCTACACGAGCGAAGATCTCGGTCCGGTGCGCTATGACGCCACTAAAATCAAAGGTGCAAAATCCGTCCACTACGAAATCAGCAAACCGGAATCATGGTTTGAGCACTACTCCGGTACGCTGCGAGACAAAGCACCGTCAGAGAAAGTCTCTGATTCAGGCAAGTTCGAACAGTTGAGTTCCAGCCAGGCAGTAATTCCGTTGAAAGCTCTCAAGGTTCCCGGCTTTTACGAAGTGCGCATAATTGCATTGGACGCCCAGGACAAGCCATTGGGATATGTTTCCAACCCAATCAACTTTCAAGTGAGCGGCTCATATTTCAAGAAGCGCAAGACAGAAACTGATGCGAGGGCAGACAAGAAATGACGGCGCCCAGCACAGCAAATACCGAAAAACAAGATCTGAGCAAACTCGACCTAGAACCAGCCAAGCTGGACTTCCTGTCAGTGAAAACACAAATTGTTTTCGCGACAATTATGTCTTCACTGGTCGTATTTACCATTTTTTGGCCGACACTCAAAATTGGATTTTTGCACGACGATTGGTTGCATTTGGATTATGTCGCTAGAGCCGTGGTCAACGGTGACGCAGGAGATTTACTGGCCAATCTGTACAGCAATTGGGGCGGCTCCGACTTGATGCGCAGCTACCGTCCGCTCGTGTCTCTGTCGCTTCTGCTGGACTTTATTGTTTACCGAACGAATGCCGTTGGCTTTCACGTCACAAACCTCCTTCTGACTTGCGGCTGTTGCCTCTTTGTTGCTTTAATCGCTTCCGAGCTGTCAGGTAACTTCGGCAACAGAATGCGGGCAACTACAGCCATCTGGGCAGCGTTGCTGTTTGCTGCTTATCCTCTTCATGTCGAGTCTGTTGCCTGGATAATCGGTCGTGTCGACTTGCTCTGTACGCTTTTCTATCTGGCGTCACTGTATTACTTCCTTCGTCTAAAACTCATCGAAGAAAAGCCCTACATCTGGCTTTCTGCCGGTTGTTTTTTACTTGCTCTCTTAAGCAAAGAAATGGCGGTGACACTGCCTGCAGTAGCAACCGTCTTTGCATTTTTGCTCCCTGAGACATCTGCAAATAGACAAAATCAAAAGCCGTGGTCCAGATTCATTCGCATTCCCGCACCTTTGGAACTTAGAGCGCTGGGGCTTCTATGGCTGATTTTAATTGGGTTCGCAGCTGTCAGAGCTATTCTTCTAGGCAGCTTTATCGGCGGCTATGGAGATAGCGGTTTCAGTTCCATGTTTGCAGTTTTTGCAAACAAAGCAGCGATTCTAAAAATCTTGGTGCCCGCCAATGAGGAACTCCTGCCACCGACCAAAAGCCTACTCACCATCGGGTTTGCCACATATATAGCGGCGGCAGTCTTCGCCAGTTTGAGATGCTTGGCGACCCCATCCTTGATTCGATATTTCATCGCCTTTTTCCTCTTTGGCGCAATTTCAATCCTTCCGACTTTTCAGATTTGGAACATCGCCAGCAATCTGTGCGGTTCACGCCTGTTCTTCCTTTCGTCGGCGGCATTGGCGCTCGCACTAGCTTTCGCGTTTGTGCCGAATGAAGATTCTGTAGATAGAACCTCGACAAGATTAGTAGCTGCAACCGGCATTGGAGTTCTCGCTTTTACATTTATTGTATTTTGTTCGATGGCTCACAAAAATGTCACAGCATTCTCCGGCGCAGGAGAGATGCTTCAAAAGCTTCGACAAGCAATTTCAGACCTGCACCGGCAAAGTCCTAACGAGCGCTTCGTTCTTCTCAATCTGCCGGCGGACGTGCATGGAGCACCAGTACTGGCTCGGCCAGAATATTTCAAAACGATGATGAACCCACCGTTTACTGCAGGTGAAGAAGGGCAAAGTTTCGACACGGCGGCAGTGGAATATCCCTACGACCACTTCCAATATTCATCCGATCTTCTTCAAGATTTAGTGAAAAGCGAAAAGACAAAGAAAGCCTATTTTTGGAGTGAAGCGGATAGCAAGCTGCACCCGATTGATGCTTCAGCGGGTAAAAGCGGCTTTCAATGCTCGTTTATAGACGCAAATAACTGCAGATATACTCCCAGCACAGTGAAGAAAACAGACGGACGGCAATGGCATGTGTTTTACGCACTGGAACCACAGATGGTGGCACTAAAGAATGGCACGCGCTTCTACACAGGGGAAAGCGGGCTCACTGCCACAAAGCCGGTTGAATCCGTAAATCCGCTCTACACGCCACTTGTCAAAATCAAAATGAGAGTAAACTCCGATCAACCAATTGAGAGACTGCTTCATTTAATCAGATTGAGTTGGACTCAAAATGCAATTGTGCTCGCTGGAGAAAAGTCAGCAAATCTTATAAGAACCGGCGAAAACACTTACGAATGCCCATTGGGTAACAACAAGGAGTGGCTCCTCGGTGGTCCGGTAAACGGCGTCGGTTTATCGCTCAAAGTTTCTCCCTATTATGTTGATATCGAATCGATAGAAGGTTTTGCCAAAGATGAGTGCGTGCCGGAATTGTCGAGAACGCCAGGAAAAGGGCAATTCCAAGTCGATGCAAAGAAAATCCGCGATGCCGCCGCAGTGCTTGTGTTAATTTCAAATCCCGGCACTGAGTTTGATACTGCCATCGATGGCAATATTTTGCAAAACTATCGAAATCTTAGAATCTTATCGAAAGAGAAAAAACTAGCATCGACCGATCAGAGCATTACAGGACGGGTCCAGCGCTGGATCTCCTTCGAACAAACGGAAGGCGCCTTCAACATACCGCCGGAAGTCTACAATGATGGAAAGAGTCATGAGATAGTCGCAGTTGCTCTTGACAAAAACGGAGACATGATCGGACTGCCCAGCCGCGTTTTGAAGGTTAATTAGACTCATGAAACCACATTTCCAAAGGCGTCGTCCTGGAGCACGAGCTGCGCTATCGGTTTTCTATTTATTTCTCGGCGCACTTATCTGCTGGCTCATATTCGAACTCCGAATCATGGTCGTCTGCTTGCTGATGGCGATCACCCTGGCATCAGCAATCGCACCGGTGGCTGAGTGGGCTGAGACACGCAAAGTCCCACGTATTGCAACGGTAATTGCGATATTCATTGCCACAGGCTTGATCTATTCGCTCGTCGCCTATCTACTCTTTCCGCCAATGAAAGAGCAAGCATTAGCGCTTTACGAGCACCTTCCAAGATATATTCAGGGGCTTACCACAAAGTTTCCAGTTTTGACAGAGTATGTCGGCTCCGACGGCGATCACATGAAGATCGATCCGGAGAGACTGAAAGAATTCGCACCCAATGTGGCAAGGCATACGCTAAGCCTCACGGCCGGGCTCATGGGAGCACTGGCAAATGCCATTCTGGTGCTCTTTCTCACTTGCTATTTTGTAGTCGAAGCAAAAGACATGTGGCAAAAACTTTTGCTCTGGGTGCCCCAGACTAATCGAGAGAGAGTGGGTTCCTTAATCCGCCCCCTGGGCGGGCGTATGGGTGGTTATGTACGTGGACAACTGCTGGTCAGTATCGTCGTCGCTCTATTTCTAGGTACCGGACTGACTATTCTGAAAGTAGAGTATTCGCTGGTTCTAGGCGCATTGGCCGGGCTTTTCAACCTGGTTCCGTTTGTCGGCTCAGCGATTGCGATGGTATTGTCTCTGGTGGTGGCTTTCAACCAGTCAGAGATGCTGGCGGTCTTCGTATTTTTGCTCTTTGCTTTGGAACAATGGCTTGAAAGCAACTTCATCGTTCCACAGCTGCTCGGCAAACAAGTTGAGTTGCACCCTCTCCTCGTACTTTTTGCAATCCTCATCGGAGCGACGCTTTTAGGCTTGCCAGGCGCTCTTATAGCCGTCCCTTGCGCATCGGCTTTGCAATTCCTCGCCCAAGAGTTTTATCTGAAACCACTAAACGCGCATGACACCGCAGAAGGTGACACTACTTGCTGTGAGCCGGAATCAGAAGCAGCCGAATCGAATTAAGGGACAACTGAATCGGAAAAGAGCGAGCCAAAATCCGCCGATTGATATGTGCAGAAATCTCAATTCTCCGCACAGCCTAAGGCAGTTTCCGCGGTCAGACCCTTTTGTCTCAAAAGTGCCGCCAACTGGCGGTTGATTCTCAACGGCAAATCCGGCCCGCCGTATATCAAGCCGGTATAGAGCTCAACGGCATTGGCACCGTTGGCAATGAACTCGAAAACATCGGCACCGCTCGAAATTCCGCCACACCCTATGATGGACTGGTCTTTCTGTTTGATCTTGTAGACGCGCTTCACGAGATCCAGCGCTTTTTCTCTAAGCGGTCTGCCGCTTAGTCCGCCATTTCCCATCGCAGCAACCTTACTGATTGGCGTTCTCAGACCACCGCGGGTAGTCGTAGTGTTGCCGAGAACATAACCCTTGATGCCGTATCTACTTGCGCTTGCCACAAAAGTTTCCAACAATTCACTGGTGCTGTCCGGAGATAGTTTAAGCAAAACCGGGACATTGCGCACATTGAGCCTCTGCACGCCGGACAAAATCTGGTCGAGTTCCTCACTTTCCTGCATGATCCCCTCATGCGTGTTCGGGCAACTGGCGTTCAAAGTCACAAAGGCAAGCGGCAAATCTTTGATGCACTCGAATGAGTGCAGCATGTCGGCAACGCCCTTCTCTGCCTTGATCGACGGATGATTGGTCTTAGCGATATTGACGCCGACCGGCAAAGAAAAGCCTGCTCCCGCAAGTCGCTGTGCCACAACTGAAGCTCCGTCACCGTTGAGACCGAGGCGATTGATCACCGCTTCATCGTCTACCAGGCGGAAAAGCCTGGGCTTAGGATTGCCGCTGGAGGACTGCCCAGTAATCGAGCCTATTTCAGCAAAGCCAAAACCAAACTTAGAAAGGCAACTGGTCAAGCGTCCATTTTTATCGAAACCGGCAGCCAGTCCGACCGGATTGGCGAACCTAACGCCGGCGACAGAAGTCTCCAAACAGGGGTCCACGAAGGGCCCGCTGGTCATCGCCGCTGCTACGGGAGCAAGCTGAATCGCCAGAGTGTGGGCTTCCTCGGGGTCCATCTCGAAAAGCATCGAGCGCAGCCAACGATAGAAGAAAGGCACAGGAATCGCCTCCCGGCGCCCAGTTTTCTGCCCTTGCTCTTGCCCTGCCGCTGCCACAGTCATCTCAGATAATCTCGATCTGGCTCTACTCAAGAATTACCCTAAATAATAATCCCAAGGCTCTTCTCTAGTAAGAGCTGATGATTAATTAGGCTGGTTTTGCGGGCAAGATATCCATGTGATAGCGCCATGCGCCTCTTGCGGCCGATAAAAAGGCAATACTGCAGGAAGGTTGGATTGAAATTTTGGTAGACGATTCAGGCAGAATTACCATCGAAAACACCTGCAGCGAGTGCGGTCAGCACTTTTCGCCTACCACCAAAATTTGCCCCAATGACGGCACAAGACTGATTGCGCCTAAGCCGGATAAGAAAAAGGACTTCACTTCGGCAAACACAAAGAAGATTACCAAGGTCAATAGCATCGCTCCTGCAGATTCTTCAGCACTGGCCATGTCTGCTGGTTCTCTCCTTGCACAGGTACTGCATGAGGAACCGGCAGCACGTCAAAAGGATGACGAGTCAGGAAAGAAGGAAAAAGGAGATTTCGGAAAGGATGCGAAGAGCGGTTTTGGAAACAAAATTAGCAATGGAGACCGAAATGAGTCTCATACCAAAACTATTGACGTCACATTTGCAAATGAAGACTGGCAAACTCAGGAGGGTGACCTGGAGTCATCCGGAGAAAGCGCACCAGCAACATTCGCGAGAGAAGCAGCAAGCAAGCTGATTGGTACAACGGTAAACGATCAATACCATATCGTAGGCGCCATCGGATATGGTGGCATGAGCGTGGTATTGAAAGCGAAGGATTTGAAGCTAGGAAAGTATGTCGCACTGAAAATGTTGTTGCCGCACTTGATGTTGCAATCGCACAGCATGGCGCGCTTCCAACAAGAGGCTCAATCGGCCAGCGCGCTCAATCATCCCAATGTGGTTAGTATTCACAACTACGGAGAAACGGAAAGCGGTCAGCCATTTCTGGTGATGGACTTGATCGAAGGAAGCTCTCTGGCGACGCTCATCAAGAAAGAAAAACACTTGCCCGTCGACCGAGCATTGAACATATTCATCCAGTTGTCCTCTGCCCTGTGCCATGCACACCAGAACGGGATTGTGCATCGAGATCTGAAACCCAGCAACGTTCTGCTGTGCGAACAAAATGGCGAAAAGGATGTTTGCAAAATCGTCGACTTCGGGATAGCAAAACTGCTTCCACATGAAGGTCGTGACGCCGTCAGCCTCACGCAGACAGGTGACGTATTCGGCAGTCCGCTCTACATGAGCCCCGAACAATGCAAAGGCGAAAAGCTGGATGCAAAAGCCGACATTTATTCGATGGGATGCCTGATGTACGAGACACTGTGCGGCACTCCACCGCATACCGGCAACAATATGCTGGAAGTTCTTTACCGTCACATGAACGAAGTGCCGAAAGACTTCAAGAGTCTGAAGCTAGGAATAAGCATTCCGCAACGTCTGGAAGCACTTATATTCAAGGCACTGTCAAAAGATCCGGCAAGTCGTCCGGCTTCCATGCAAGCAGTTCATGATGAGCTCAAACAGATATTTTTCTACCGCAAGAGTTCTTTCTTAGGTCGCATAGTGACAAGCTGGGAATTATTCATTCTCAAACGACGTCCGCGCAAGAAGAGCGAATTCATCATGCTTGGCGCGCTTACAGCATCGCTACTGGGACTGTTTGCCGCCTGTGCTTTTTTGATCTCCCAATATGCTTTTGCGGATGAATCAGAAGTTTTCAAGCAAAAGCTTGACTGGTATGCGCCTCCGCCACCACCACCGGCAAATGTCGGACAGACGGCGCTTTCTATCTACCAGGCTGATATCGATTACGCAAAAGGTCTTTTGAGAAACTCACCCCAGAAAGTCGATACTGAAACACTCGAACATATGACCATCTGGGGCAACAAGATGGCGGAAGCCAACCATTGGGAGGACTCAGAAAGAGCATACGCGCTTGCTCTCGAGCTCAGTAAACATCTCAACGGTGATATGTGCTTGCCCACCTTGATGCTGCGTCGCGAGTATGCAGAAGCCTGCTATTACGCCAAAGACTATGCTTTTGCAGCCAGAGAATTTTCGATCTACATGCAGCATGTCGGCAACTTCATGTACGGCGAAACGGCAGCCAAGACAATGAAAGGCGTGGTGCAGACTGCAGAATCGTACTATTACATCGGTCAATATTCTGACGCCATTACCGCCTACAGAAATTTCTTTGCCTCCATGCACGGTGACGCTCTTGAATGGACTCACTGGGGTCCGCTGGAGATAGGCAGATATGTCGAGGCGGCAAGAGAGTTTCAAGGCAAAGAAGAGTACGCGCTGGTGTTGAGCCACTTTGCCGATAGTTTGCAAAACGGTGAAGTCTATCAAAAG
>JYMV01032446.1_pt1 | contig 15553 bp, 17 predicted proteins | sample 338911 | NCBI WGS metagenome assembly JYMV01 (sample SAMN03354496, study PRJNA234377) | hydrothermal vent metagenome | biome: Deep sea; feature: Hydrothermal plumes at the Eastern Lau Spreading Center, Western Pacific Ocean; material: Seawater | place: Tonga | collected 2009 | depth 2000 m m
GCTGATTTCCAGCGTTGAACGTCTCGCATGAATTTTCGACGATCCATATCGCTATCCCAAGGAAAAAGATCCATCAAGGGTTCCAGGGCATAGTTCGACTTATCTTCGGGGGGAAGTTCCAATCCGCCATTGGTGATGCGGTAGATATTACTAAAAGTCCGGTAATTTCCACACAGGGTCACATAATCCCATGAAGTGGTCCCTTCTACCAGGGCACATAATTCTGATGAAGAGATGCCTTCGTAGAGGTTGATCTTGCCGAGGTCGCCTTTATGAAGCTGAGGTTTGCCAGGTTGGCCAAAATCTACGGTCCATGCTTGGGAACCCTTCTGCCCGAACACTTCCAGTTGATAAACGATTTGCCAATGTTGCCAGCCTTCCAGCAACGCGCTATTTAAAATCCGCTCAAGCAAACAGTTTTCAATGAAGTTGTCAATCACCTGCATTTCCCGTTCGTATTCTGTGGGGTCGGTGGTTTGAGTTTTGATAACGGGAACGTACGCGTGTGGTTTGAAGGTTATCTGGTGACTATCGTCTTCTTTGACACGCACAAAATCGGACGACTGCTTTTCTATACGAATACCATCCGCCGAAATATGCGCCACATCTCCGGAAAAAAACGGAGCACAGGGAACTTCTGGGCAAAACAAAGCCAAATCACGCAGGAACTGATCCTGAGTGATTGGAAACGAAACCTGATTCATGAAAGCTAATTCGTCCCGATATTTAAAAGCTGCTGAACCGGGCACCACCATTTTGGGCCCGAGCGCCTTCACCACATTCAGGAAAGTACAGTATTCGTCAACAGGCAGGGTGAGGGGTTTATTATAAGAAAGGTTCCCTTCTAACAACGGAACAAAGCGGGAATGAAAAAAATCAATCTGACCGTATAATTCTCCAATGCGTTGAATGATATCCGGATTCACCAGAGAATCCACCTGATTCCAAATCGTTACTTCACCGTCATTCACAATGAGTCCATGCTCAGGAAAAGAATCTTCAGAAGTGCTCACCTGGTTACGCGAAGGAGTTGAGGTTATTGTCACATCCTTGACTCGAATGGGCTCGAAATCTGCAACCATTTTAATATTTTTAAATTCCAGTTCATGGAGGATGTCGAGAAGAAGATCGTCCTTGGGCGCGAGGACGATTGTATCTGGCGTGAGAATTCGTTCATTTTTCACCAGATAAGCCAGGGTACGCACATCAAAATGGTCCTGATGCCTGTGCGAAAGATTGAGGACATCAAGCGGCGGTACCTTGTCCTTTTGCAGGACGATGCTCGGACACAGTACGTTGATTTCTTCCCAAAGGTAATCGAACCAGACCGGATCGGTCAGAATGGTTGTTTCTTTGGATTGTATGAGCAGGCAGGCATGCCCGACCAAGGTAGTCTTGATCATTATTTCAATTCCTGATTTTATGGAAAGAATTGAGGTTAACTGAACAGGGCAAGTAATTCAAGCGGGTCTCTATTTATTCGGTCCACTAGGCGTGGGGCCAATGTGCAATAACTTTTGTTGGCGAGCAATAGGTTAACTCGGCTTGATAAGCCTTTGCTATCTGCCCTGCATTCACATTTCATCTGCAATATTGAGCAGATTTGATGCGTGAGGGATCTTTAAATTTTCAATATTGACTTGCACTAAAATGGGGTCTGTAGCATGGAACTGTTTGATATCCTCAATTATAGCCTTACCTTCAATAGCAACTTCTTCGACCTTATTGGTCGAACTAATTTTTTTGTCCAGGGCTGTATAACGCTCAAAAAATGTCCCCGCCTTTTCAATGGTCTTCTTCGTCAAGTTGAAATCCAGCTTACGTTTATAATTTGCATTATAATAATCAACATATTCTGCCCAGATTTCAATTTCCTCAAGGGAATGAGCAAGAGTTAAATAATATTCAATAAAACCCTCCCGTCCTCTCTCTTTCATCGTGGGAACGACCTGATTAGCCAAGGCGTTTAGAGGGATACCCTCCTGGCTTTCGCATACGTAGTTAATGGTGTACATGAGGGAGGTAATCTTAGAGTCGACATGAAGTCCAATTATGGCATATTTTCGATAAATTTCCCGTTTCTCAAATAATGCCCACACCCCTCCCCGGCTTTTAATACCGTGGGCTTTATTTTCAATAGGGCGAAACAGGTTGTTGCAGATTTCTATGTTGTCAGCCTTTGCAGGGCTCAACAGCAAAGGCGCAACCATGACGATCTGGGCGATCAAAAAACAAATGAGGAGTCTCACGGGTCAATACCCAAGAAAATTATTTTAATAAAAACATTTTCTTTAGGGCATCAGTATATCACTAAATATGTACCATTTTTTCCAATCTTCAAGGTCAAAAGAGGAGGCTTATGGATTATTTGTCGACAATTTCACCTTTTAAGCTTTCAATAAAACCGCAAACCTGGTTTTTTTCGGTCTCTGCGACCTGCAAATGTTCAAGTGTTGCATAAAGGTGGATCATGAAATTACCCCAGTCTTTTTCGCTGATACCCATACCTTTATGGGAAGTCAACATATCTCGCCCCACATAGGTCAGGGGACCTCCAGAGTTGGCACATAAAAAATCGATCAATAATTGCTTTTCGCGGCGGATGCCGTCTTCTCCCCGGTTTTGCCAAAACCGACCCAGTAGAGGGTCGCCCATGAGACGTGGTAATAAATCACTCGCTACCGCAGCAATACTGTCATACCCACCCAGCCGTTGATACAAGGTTTGGTTTTCCATATTAAACGCAATCCTTCTGCTGAAATATATAAAGAGGATAATTTTAACATAGTGAGAGCATTTTAAACCTTAGGTCTGATACACTATTCAAATACGCACATTTTGTAGAATAAAGGGAACTAAAGATGGTGCCCACTCGGTTGCTCGGAAAGACGGGGGAACGCATCTCCATTCTGGGGTTCGGCACGGCCGCCGCAGGCACACGGCTGAACCTGAAAGAAGCCGTCCGCTTATACGAAGAGGCTCTCAACCTGGGCGCCCCGGAATTTGCCGGCTACGGCAAGGCCCAGAAACAGTTGGGTTATTTGCTCAGAGAACGGCGCAAGGAAGTGTTTCTGGTCACCAAGTGCTGGGAACCGAAGGGAGAGGACGCGCTGAAACTCCTGCAACAAAATCTTCGTGAATTGCAGACAGATTATGCCGACCTGGTCTTTGTTCACAGTGTCGGAGCCGACAAAATGGACCCGAAAGTCGTCTTCGGTCGGCGTGGTTGTTACGCTGCACTAATGAAAGCCAAGGCCAATGGCTTAACGAAATATGTGGGATATTCCGGACACAACCGTCAAGGCCGGTTCGTCGACGCACTCAAAAACTTTAAAGTGGATGTGCTTCTCAATGCCGTGAACTTTGTCGATCACCACACCTATAACTTCGAGCAGGAGGTCTGGCCCCTGGCGAACAAAAAGCAGGTCGGACTGATTGCCATGAAGGTCTTTGGAGGAGAGAACAAAAAAAAGCGGGGCGGACTGAGCCATAGTATGATACCCCAACGATTTCATGAAATGGCCTTTCGCTATGCACTGAGCCAGCCCGGTATAGCGTCAGCCGCCATCGGTATGGCGACACGGGCGGAATTGCACCAGAACATAAAGTGGGCGAAAAACTTCAAGCCCATAACTTCGAGGGAAGCGGCCAAAATACGCGAGATGGGTAAAGAGTTTGCTAAAAACTGGGGTCCCCACTTTGGCCCGATAGTCTGAACTGGTAGGAAAAGAAGGCCCTGATTATGTTAAAAGGAATTATGTGAAAGATTTGAATTAGAAGCTTCGGGTGGCATTGAATGTGATAGTGCTACCACAACTATCCGTACATTGTTCTATGCCCAAATCGTTACTGGCATATTCCACGCTGAGATCGAATACTTTGGTGGGATAGGTCAATCCTATGGTCCAATCCATATAATCCGGCTGGTCTATCGTGGTTTCGTCCATGATCCACTGGTATGAAATATGTCCTGTCGCGGTAAGGTCGCGGAGAAGGGGTATTTGTGCTTCATAATGCGCATTGGTCATATTTCCGGTACCCTCAGAGTACTCGGGGGTATAGTAAACGGTGCTGGACATTGCAATCAGAGAAAACTCGTAGGATAAACCAAACTCATATTCTAATAGGTCATATTGGTAGTCCTCGCTGGCCATAGGGTCGGTGTAATAAAGCGCACCAGCGCCGGGGTCGCTGTAATAAGATCCACCTACATCAAAAGTCACTCCAAAAACTTCTCTTGGGTATCCAAAATATAAATCTATTTCAGAATTGGACTGATTGCTATCATTGGAGTTGGCATTGTTAACCCACACGCTAAGAAATACATCTGAGCTATGAGGCTGGTCAAAACTTCGCTGAATAGTTGGATGCTCATCACTTTGGTTAAGACCTCTGGAAACGTATTGGGTTAAAAATTTAAAGAAGTTAGAAGGACTCCCCGAAATATTGATTAATTCCTGTTCTCCAGCATGGGCTTTGGGAGTACAAATGGAGGAAAAACATAATCCGGTGATGATCAGGGACCCTAAAATGATTTTAAACATACGCATACGATACACCCTCACTAATCAAGGCCAGTTTCAATATTTATAACCTCATAAAACCAAATAAACTTGTGATCCAGCCCCAAATATTTTTTTACTTGCAGTAGTTCAGCCAAATTCCTACCCTAAGTATACAAATATATGAGCAAATAGAATGCCAAAGTTTTTGGAAGGCGAAAATATTTGATTAATCCTTATTAATCAATGTTTTCCTTTAAAATTTTTTTTGATGGAAATTTACGGATTGATTCTCCATACGGCATTATTTTCCTAAGAATCTGCTTGGCTTGGTTGCTATTGATGGAGATAATTATTTATGATGGAATTAAATGACGCAACGGCCAACCAGAGAAAAAAATATTCATAGGAAAAAGGGGCCCACATTGTTTAAACAGAGAAATGATCAATATTCGGTGAAGTGTCACACCAAAATTGCGCCGGACTGCCTGCTATGGGGAGAGTATTGCGACAGTAAAGTAGAAGCGCAGGAATGGGTGGAGAAGGAATGCTGGATCTTTTCGGGAGAAGGGTGGATCTGTATTCAATGCAATGCACACTTTATGAGAAACCTTGCAAAAAACCGTCTCATTAAAGGGCAAGGGGAACCACCGGATGACGATCTGTACGTTGGCATCAACACAATATGATAACCGGCCGGCGACTCCTCGGCGGAGGGCCGACTAGCAATAACTTTCACTGGCTAGCAAGGGGTTCTCTCGGCTGAATGAGGTTTTACCCCCTCTTTTTCAAAAAGGGGGTCATTGAACCCCCCCCCAGAATCAGTGTTCATCCGCGTCGTGATAGTCAACGCTAACCATCGGGCCCCAAAGCGGGTACATCTGTGGCTGAAAAAGATTTTCAGTGGTTCTTGCGAGTGGTAAATTCCTAATAATCAGATCAATAATTTTTATTCACATTTGGGACTGAGCCGGATGGAAATCATGTGCTTCAGGCCAAAATATAAAATTGCAAACAAAGGCACAAGGGCCAGGGTCCAACCCAGAGAAGCGAGCATAAAATACTGGGTTAGTTCCTCAACCGCAGGCAGAAAACCGAGGTTGAAAGTCTCCACTAATTTTGTTTTCGAAATCTCATCCAGGGAATTCCCCGTCACCGTTTCCCCTAGTGTCAGAAAAGGGAAAAAAAGAACCAGCTGCATCGGGAATACAACATAATTCGCCAATTGAATAGCGGGATGATTCAAACGAAAAAACGCCGCAATGCCTCCGCACACAACGGTCGCGATTCCTAATATCGGAAAGACACCGATTATGGCACCAGAAGTTAGCGCCAAAGAAAGCCTGGAAGGATCCATCCCCTGTTTTAATAAATTAACGAGAGGGCGGATAAATTTTTTCTGTATATAACCCTCACTCACAGGGAATTATTTAACATATCCTTCCTGATATGGACAGCTTTTCCTCCTAGCCACCGGCGATCCGTCTATGGCAACGAGCAACAACATAAAATGCAAACAATATTGTTAGGGCGCAAGAAAGAGCAATTTCCCATTTAGCCGAGAAAAGTTTTTGTCAGCAGATAAAATATATTACCAGTCGGCCCCACGCCTAGTGGCCCCTTAGCAGGGGTTGCAACTGGGCAAGGACTTGGTTGTGCCGAGAAAACTTTTTGCTCGCCTGAGAAAGTTATTGTACCCCTGCGGGGCATGAAGGCTGATGAAAAATATAACGCACGCTGGCCCCACGCCTAGTTGTTAGTGGAATCTTTTGACTTCAAAGCGGAACAATTCGTAGGGGTCGGATTCTTTTATCCCGCCTTTTTTGAGGCAGACTTTTAATTGCTGGTCTACTGATTTGATATTTTCCAGATCGGGGAGGAGCAGTCCTTGTCTGCCTTTATGGCGCACTATCAGTCCATAGCGTTTCACTTCTAAGGATGAAGTATCGTCGATTTTTTCCGGCGCGGTCAATACGTCCACTGAAATGGTGAGTTGATCAAGCTCCTTCTTTTCTATGGAGGGGAATCGGGGGTCTTCGCTGGCCGCCTTGATGGAGTTCCGGATCACTTCTTCGGCGAGGTTGGCATATTTTGGCTGAATGGTGCCGATGCAACCTCTTAGCAGTTTATTTTTTTTGATGGAGACAAAGGTTCCGGCCTGGATTTCCATTCCCTCGGGCAAAGGATCGGGACAGGGAAGGGGGCGGCCTTTTTCTATATGGTGCTTTACCGCACGGATGGCAAGGGACACCAAGGGATGGGAAGGCATAGAGTTCTCCCAGAAGATACGATTACTTCGTTAATATTATATAACAAAAGTTCAGGGAGGGACGATGGGAGCAGTTGGGCAAAAGCTTGATTGAGCTGAGATAACCTTTGTTTGCCAACTAAAGTGATTGCACTTTGACACCAGCGTCACGCCGGCCTGCATGTCGGCTATAAATATATTCTGTTACGGCATCGAGGTGTTCGATATATCGCGGAGCCGGGAAGTCGGCTTTTCTGAGATGTGATTTGGCCCGGTCGATGTAAAAGCGGGCGAGATTCAGGGTGTAGTCGATGGATTTATATTTGTGCATTTGTCCAACGATATACTGCAAATCTTTTTCTGTTATGTTTTCGTTTTTGATGAAGGCTTCGATTTCTTTTTTCAGCGGCCGATCTGCGTGGTTATACAAATGGTGCAGGGGCAGGGTAACGTGGCCTTCTTTAAAATCGGTCCCCGGCGGTTTACCCAGCAGAGCTTCATCGGCATCGTAGTCGAGTGCGTCATCCATCAACTGGAAAGCCATGCCAAAATCATCGCCAAAAGAGATGATAGCGGTTTCCTGTTGTTCGGTAGCGTTGGCGAGCAGGCCTCCGAGTCTCACGCTGACGGAAATCATGGACGAGGTTTTGCGGTAGATGACATCGAGTATATGTTTTTCAGTAACATTTATGTTGCGGGCTTCGGTGTATTCGAGAATGCCGCCTTCGACAAGAACTTTAGTTGCTTCGGTGAGGGCCTGGATAATTTTGCGTTCGCAGTCTTCGGCCAGAATCAGGATGGATCGGGAGATAAGGAAGTCGCCGACCAGAATGCTGGCATCGCTCCCCCATTTGGCGTTGACGGTTTCTTTACCGCGCCGGACCGTCGTTTCATCCACCACATCATCATGGAGCAGGGTGGCGGCATGGAGGTACTCAACAGCACACCCATGCTTAACAACGGTATCGTCGGTTTCGCGCCCACAAAGTTTAGCACCCAGAAGGACGAGCATAGGGCGGATGCGTTTGCCGCCACAACTCATCAGATAGGAGCTGATTCCTGGAATGAGGGGCAAATCTGATTTATAGTTCTGATTTATGGCTTCTTCGACCTTGGTGAGATCGCTTTTTAAATCTTGTGTGACGTCCCTGAATTCCATATCGAACCTGAATATCAACCTGCGCCACTGCTGGCCCCCCACTACTTCTCAATCAGGAAATGCCTGGCTAGTAGCCTGTTTTTAAATCCGTTACCCTGTAGAAAGAATTCATTTTTATGAGAATTTAGGGGATTTGTCAAGCCATTTATGGCAAGGCTTGGGTTGTGATATGCTTGCATTTGCGTACGTTATTGAACTTATGGCTGTTTTCAGGCCAATGGGCAGACATGAACCTGGATTTTGGCGGGGGCTGTTTGTGGGGTTCACCGACTTGATGATGCCGGATTGAATTTATGCTCAGCAAAAGAATAAAAAACAATGTCTAAACCTCTGGTCTCTGTCATCATCCCGACCTTCAATAGGGGCTATTGTCTGGAGGAGTCGATTCGCTCGGTTCTGCAACAAAGCTTTGCCGATTTTGAGTTGATCGTGGTGGATGACGGGTCTACGGACAATACTTCTGAGCTGGTGGCGCGGTTTCCTGCGGTGAAACTGATTCGGCTGGAGAAGAACCGGGGGGTCTCCTTTGCCCGCAACCGGGGCATGGTGGAAGCGCAGGGAGATTGCATCGCATTTCTCGACTCGGACGATTTGTGGGAAAAGGACAAACTGGCAAGCCAGGTCAAATGGATAGAGCGGGGTTTTCATGCGGTCTATACGGATGAAATATGGATTCGCAACAGGGTGCGGGTGAACCCGATGAACAAACACCGGAAATATTCCGGAGATATTTTCCGCTATTGCCTGCCGTTGTGCATTGTCAGTCCGTCTTCGGTGTTACTGCGGGCTGAGGTTTTGCGCGAGGTCGGTGGATTCGATGAGTCCATGCCGGTTTGTGAGGATTATGATTTATGGTTGCGCATCGCCAAACACTATCCTTTCCATTTCATTGCAGAGAAACTCATAGTCAAGCGGGGAGGGCATGAGGACCAGTTGTCACGCAAATACTGGGGCATGGACCGCTGGCGGGTCTATGCGCTGGAGAAATTGTTGCAAGAAAACAAACTGGATGGGGAGCAAAGCGATCGGGTTGTATTGTTGAAAGAGAACCGATTGAAAAAGGAGCAAAAAGATCTGGTTGTTACGATGCTGATTGAAAAATGCGAGATTCTTATTAACGGCTTTGGCAAGCGGGGTAAAAATCAGGAGAGAGAACATTATCGGAACCTGGTGGCGAGATATTCAGGCCGGATTGAGGAGCCTGTTAAATGAGGCTTCAAATAATGGGGTTTCTGCTTGTTCTGCTGTTTGCCCCTGCAATGGGTTTTGCCGACTCCCGGCCGGACACGGTGGTTAAGAAAATCCGCGCAACCAGCTTGGCTGTTTTACAGAAGGCCTATCGAAATGAGCGGGCGTTTGTGAGAGCCGCGGCGGCTCGAGCGGCCGGGGAGTCTCAGGATCTGGAACTGATCCCTTTGCTCAACAAGGCGACGGACGGAAGATGTCTACCCCACAGCCCGCTTGTTTGCCCTGCAGGGATTGCAGAAGGTTTCCCGATCTGATGCTTTGAAGGCGGCGCGCAGGATGACAGATGATACCGACATCTGGGTTCGCAGTGCGGCGGTTGAGATAATTGCGGAGGATACGGATGCGGTGGATGAAGTGAGGGTGTTTTTAAAATCCTATGATGTGCCGATGCGCCTGGCGGCTTCTTCCGGACTGGTTAAACAAGGCGAGGAAAAATATCTTGCAGATGTGCTGGACCCGCTCACCCATCCTATTCCCGACCGCAGGTATCAGGCTATTGGATACCTTGGGAAGATTGGCACTTCGGAGGTTCTGCCTCATCTGGCAAAGTTGTTCGACCATGATGAACCGGAGATGGTGTTCTACAGTCTTAAGGCGGTGGAAGGAAAAACCACTGCGGAAATGTTGCCCAAGCTCAGGCAATTGATCAAGCGGGACAATGCGTCCGTGCGTTACGCGGCGGCGCTGGCGATGGGCAACCTCCGCGAGGCGGAGCCGGATTTGATTCCCCTATGCGCGGATAAAGATGGCATGGTGAAACTGTCGGCGGCGCTGGCATTGAACCGGTTGGGGTCCAGCTCTTGCCAGATTGTGTTTGAAGAACTGTTGCGGCACCCGGATTTTGGTGTGCGTAGCGCCACCGCACGGGTTTTGGGGGAAACCACCATACCCGACCGGGTACGCTTACTGAAGATGGCGTTGCAGGATAAGTACTCCCGCGTCCGCACAGCGGCAGTGCGGGCAGTGGGGATGATGGGTGGACCGGAGGCCTTCCCGATTTTGGTGGACCTGTTACAGGATTCCCTGGAGGTCGTCCGCGCCTATGCCGCCGGAAACCTGATTCACCTTTTACCCTCTAGCCCCTAGCCGCGGGCGAGCCGCCGGTGGCAATTTATAACCCCCATGATAAGGGGGGCTAGGGGGGTTGCCTGTCATGCTGGGGCTCTCGAAGTATCAAGCAGTTTTTTGCAACCTCTTTTTCAAAGAGGGTCGGGGTGATTGACCGCCAGCAGGTTTACCCATCTGAGTCCAGCGTCACGCTGGGGCTAGTGGGCGAGCAGTTCGCCGGAATCGAGGAGGTGTTGTTTTCCATCTGGGGTTTGCAGGATCAGTTTGCCTTGTGGGTTGAGCCCCATTGCTACGCCGGTTAGGGTTTTGCCTTTTTGATTGACGGTCACGGTTTTGCCGAACATGTCAGATTGCTCGGTCCATTTGCGGATCAGGTTTTCCATTTTCCCCTGTAGGAAATCTTCATATTCGGAGTCGAGGTTTTGCAGGAGGCTGAGGGCAAGTTCTGTGCGGTTCACGTTTTTCCCGGTTTCCAGTTTAAGGGAGGTGGCGATGTCTTGGATGTTTTCAGGAAACCGGGTGTGGTTGAGGTTTATTCCTATTCCCACGATGACGGCGGGAGTGTAACCGGATTGGGCGATGCATTCACATAAAATTCCCGCAAGTTTTTTACCGTTCAACAAGATGTCGTTTGGCCACTTGAGCTTTGCGGGTGCGGATGTCTGTTGTTGGATGGCGGATACAGTTGCGACTCCTACCATTAATGTGAGGCAGGCCAGGTCTTCGGGAGGCAAGTTGGGTTTTAAAAGGGTGGAAAGGTAGAGTCCGGTCCCTGGTTCCGAGTGCCAAGAGCGCCCCTGCCGGCCCCTTCCATGGGTTTGGTGATCGGCAATGACGACCGCGCCTTCCGGAAGATTTTCAGCCAGATTGCGCTTGATTTCCTCGTTGGTCGAGTCGATTTCAGGAAAAAACCGTAGGGGTCGGCCGATTCTCTCTGTATTGAGCTTTTGCTCAAGGGCTGAAATATCAATGTCGGCAGGAGAGAACAGAGTAACACCTTGGTATTAAAGGTTTAAATTATGTAAGCCTGACCGTTGCCATTGTAGGGTAAAATGTAGGGTAAAATGCCAGAAAATGATTGAAATGTTATCTAAATATTGATAAAAGGCATAGTCCAAAAAAAACCTTGGACCCCAACCCAATAGGACTGAACCTTCTATTCTTAAAAAGGAGAGAGTTAGGATGAAAAGATTCTTTGGCATAGTTCTCTTGTTGTTTCTGGTCACCATCATGACCCCCGGGTGTTACGGCATGGGAGGAGGATGCCCCGAAGGCCGCTGTGATGAGGAAAATAGTCCTCAACCTCCAGAAAAATAATTTGACGCATCGACCACGTCGCCAGCAATCCCGAAAGACAGACCCTCACCGGAAACGGAACCGGTATTTGGATTGCGCTGGTGTTGGTTATGTCTTCTTGTTCGATGGAATCACAATTTCCCGAGGGTCACCAAGTTGCACCTGATAATGTTGAAGAGAAACATTAATCTGTTTAAGAGTTTTTTAGCAACTTGCTAGTTGAAAAGGGATTTTTTTTGGTGGGGAACGCTGCGGTTCCCCGCCTTTTTCTGTTCTGCTTTTGGAAGCCATTCCTTAATTAGTTCTTGTTCTCCACCGTTTTCTATTTCCCTCCTTCAATTTTTAGTAGTCCGGGGCTAATTGTTTGACAGGCCCTGTAAAATCAATGCTACAATAGACCCATTTTCAAAAGTCATTAATTGGCGTACGTATGCTGGCAGGCCTTCCTGTTGCTTCAGTGCGGTCCTGAAATGTGGAAGTTTGATACCCGGGATCAGTTAGAATTTACTCCCTCATTCAAACCCCATCTTGTTCCTTTTTGTTTAAGAATCAATGAGAGAGGAGTCTATGGCGGAAGACAAACCCATAACTGTAGAAGAAGTTCGAAGTGCTCAGGAGAACCTGAAAGATGGCGTCACTTTGCACGAAAAGAAAAGCTTTAGAGAGGCCATTGATGAATTTAAAAAAGCCGCAATGACTCATCCATTTGACTCAAAACATGTTGAGGAACTAGGGGCGAAGCTGAAAACGGGTAGTTATAAGCTTCAGCAGGAAAGTATTGCCTATATGGGTTGTGCAGCGGTTCACCTTAACAAACTTATCCAGGGTCTTGAAGAAAACCAGAAGCAGGAGGTACCGGTGGATGAGGCATTAATGAGTGCTTTTAAAGGCTGGCAATGAGTATTCAAAACCGGGAATTTTATTTGAATGTACTGCGGAAAGAGATCAAGGACCGCAAAATCCCTATAAGCCTGGGAAAGACTTGTCCTGTCAAATGCACATTTTGTTACGAACAGGATATTAGCTACCGCCAGACCTTTGACATGCCCCTCACCACACAAGAAGATTGGGAATTTATTATTAATGAGATTCAGGCATTTCCCACCCGGGAGGCAGAGTCGTGGATTTTAGGAGGCAACGAGTATATGGAATGGACAGACCTCGCCCTGCACCCTAAGGCGATGGACTGGATTGAGGAACTTCTGGAAAAGACGGATAAAAATATCACTATGTTTTCGGTGGGATATTTTGACCCGAAAAGGATCAATCGTCTGGCAGAAAAATATCCTGGACGCATCAACTTCGAACTTTCGGTGATCACACTGGGGCCTTATCGCAAACAAGTGATGCCGAAAGGGCCTTCGGTCGATCAGGTTCTGGGGGTGCTGGATGGCCCGGCGGTGGCCTCCGCAAATTTTTATTCTTTAGGCCCCGACACCATGTCCGAAGACGCGAAGACCATTTCAAAGATTAATAAAAACTGCGCGTTATGGATGGGATGCCTGACACCTTTGAAGTACATTGATGAAAGAACTACGACTTTAATGAGGCAGGGAAAACGGTTCCTCCCCGGTGAGTCCCAAAAAGTTTATGACATGAACCTTCCCAATATCCAGATGATCCATACCGAATCAGATATTACGGCTTTTCTGAACCGGAACAAAATCATCAAAACCTTTGATGCGTGCGAATTGGATAAAAAGGACTGGGTCGCGATGGCTGGCAATGTTTACCGGATCCTGTATATGTTTCGCCAGGGCAGGGCGCGTTTTCTTTATGTCCCCAATGAAACTCTGGGAGGAGACTCTGATTGTACAACATTGCTCACTTTCAGCGATGTTGGCAAAAGAATTACTTACCAGAAAGTTGTGCACCTTCCCCGCGTGATTATGGAAAAATCTTCCAATGATGAGCGGGATATTTCGGGAGTTTCTTTTGATGATTTTAAGGACCGTTTCCCTCGAGTACGGTTTAAGGTGCTCCACCGGGTGAACTCCAAACTTTCCAATAAAAAGCTGTATGAAAAAGGGTATTTGAAAAATTATGTGGAAGACTATCTGCGGCATCCTCTGTCAAAAAAGTTCGAGATGGTTGCCCACCCCAACTAGCCCCTTGGCAGGGGAGGCAGATAGCAATGGCTTAATCTGGCGAGCAATAAGTATAGGCGGCTTGACGAGTGTTTGCTCGTTCCCTCCCACGGGAGTGGGCTGGTTGCAAAGAGTTGTCTCGGCTCAACGAGTTCTTGTTCGGTTTACCCTTCCGGGGCATGAAGGTAATGATGGAGATATCACCACCTCGCCTGTTGAGGGGTTAGTTCCTGGGAATTGGCAAACTTTTGCAGCGGATATTTGAGGCGTAATTAAAAAAATAGAAAGGGGGTGGGAATGCAATATCAGCTCAAAATTGTTTTCGTGGATAATCAGGAACTGATTCTTGATACAACCCAAAAGCATGGTTTTAGTGATGATTTGGAACTATTTGAGGTGACCACCTCTGAGGAAATTTTTGTGGTTCCCCTCAAGCAGATCAAATATATCTCCTGCGATGCCAAAATCTTTCAGAAATAATTTAAAAACCCAGGCTTGAGTCTGGAAAAGGTTTTAGAATCGGATGCGGGCTTTTTTCATCCAGACGGCTTGGTCAAACTTTCCCTGGTAGTATTTTTCAAAAAGAACTTCGTTAAAAGTCAATAATTTCCCATCTATAACGGTTGCTTCTTTTAGAGAAGATTTTTCTTCCTTTTGCGCAGAACTTTCTAATGCAGGTGTTGAAGTTTTTGGTTCCAGCTTATAGGTACCTGGATTCGTAGAATTTTCATCGATCATTTGGTACAGTTCATCCAGGCTTAAAAACAGGTTCAAAACGGCCTTGTCATTCATTTGTCCCTGCTTTTTAAATCGTACAAGAATATCCTGCACTTCTTTCGATAATAAAATGGCCCGTAAAATGGCATCATTCAAGTTCTCATACTCCTGATCTAAATGAGCATCGGAATCCATATCAGTTTCTCCCAGCAATTTTTAAGGTATTGATAGGTAGTAAATGCAAATCTGATGCCATTCCTTTTTTTGTGGCAAAGCCATAATATTCCTTTTAAATTAATTGGTTACAGGTATTTTAAAGGTGTCAAAATTTTAACTTATAATTAAGGATCGTAGTTTTCCATGCAGAGTTTGTTGAAAATTTTGACTGCAAAATCTTGCTAAAATAAGATAAAGAGCATTTTTATACTGTTTAAGGGAGTACTATTTCTTTTTCCTCGTCTGTTTATCCCATTAGTGATAATATCTGGGTCAACCATTTTCTATAATTAGAAATGTTCCAGGAACTGTATTGTTTTGGCAGGAAGTTGAGCTTATAATGAATTTAAATGTAAATTCTATTGATTAGAGGATTGGGATGTCAATTCTGGCAAAGAATCTGAAAATGATTCGAAAGGAACTGGGTTGTACTCAATCCGTTATGTCGGGAATTCTTGAGGTAGGTTTCCGTACACTTGTCCGTTATGAAGCGGGCGAGAGGGATGCTCCTGTCGCAGTACTGGTCAAGATTGCCCGGCTGGGAAATATATCGCTGGAACAATTATTGACTTCAGAAATAGATAAGAATGATATTGTTCCTCTACAGAGAATCAACAAAGATTTATCCTCCACTGAGGTGAGTGTGGTTAACTTCAAGGAAGGATTGGTGATTTTCGATAACCCCTCCCGGCAGGAATTCATCACTTTAGATGATATTGAAAGAAGGATTTTAACGCTTTTTAGAAAAATGTCCCCCCGTTTTCAAAAAGACTGCCTGTCCAACCTGGGGCAAATCGCGGAATTGGGTAAAGCTTCGTACAAATTATCTTATAAAGTGGAGCAAGGCCAACGTGGCAGGAAAAAAAAGGGGGGTAGCTCTGAAAAAACGACCCCAATCTTTGTACGCCAACCAAAAGTAAAACGGAAACCTGGCAGGAAAAAGCTTGATAAAAAAACTTTGCAAGAAAAGATAGACAAGCTTAAAATGCTCACCCGGAGTATTAATAAAATC
>JYMV01015087.1_pt1 | contig 15549 bp, 14 predicted proteins | sample 338911 | NCBI WGS metagenome assembly JYMV01 (sample SAMN03354496, study PRJNA234377) | hydrothermal vent metagenome | biome: Deep sea; feature: Hydrothermal plumes at the Eastern Lau Spreading Center, Western Pacific Ocean; material: Seawater | place: Tonga | collected 2009 | depth 2000 m m
ATTTCAGATTTACAAAGAATTTCTTTAGAAGAAATAGTGGATCTTTTAGCAGATGAGCTATCAAAAGAATATCAGCTGAATATAAATCCTAATCTAAGAAATGAATTAAAAATTCTAATTTCAGGAATAGAGAAGTATGACCAAATCGTTTCTTTAGAAAACATTATTAGATCAAATGCTTTGGTTATTTCTCATAACATTAATTCAATATCAGGTAACTCTGTTAGTTATCTACTTGAAATTAGAGGAGAGATTTCTGATCTTGAGACATTAATGAACGTAAATCCACTTTTAATCCGCCAACCCAGGGTTGAAGGAGAAGAAGAGTTGAAGTATTTCTTTAAAGGTAATAGATAATGGTTAAATTGATCCCCAATACGATAACTTTCATAAGATTGCTATTGGCTATCCCTATAACTATAAATATCTATCAAGGGAATGAGGGATTAGCTCTAATTTTGTTCATAATCGCTGGATTATCTGATGGTCTTGATGGGTTTTTGGCTCGAAAATTTAGTTGGGAAAGTAAGTTTGGTCAGTTACTAGATCCTTTAGCTGATAAGTGTTTAATCTTAAGTACCTTACTGGCTTTAGCTTTTGCTGAATTACTGCCCCTTTGGTTTGTCGGCTTATTGTTGATAAGAGATGCCATTGCAGTAATGGGATCGATGCTGTATTTGATGGTATTTGAAGGACACAATACTGAATCTAATAGATGGGGGAAGCACTATACGGGCTGGACCATTGCTCTTTTCATCATTACATTGCTTCAAGAAACCTTTCCAGTTGGGGCTGTACTGTTTGATCTTCTATATAAAATAGCCTTAGTAGGAGCACTATTTTTTACGACTTTAAGCCTGTTATATTATTTTAAAAAACAGGGAAGAGAACTTTATGAGGAATTATTTGGAGAGTAAATGAATCGACCAAAACAACTTCACTTGGATGTTAAGTTAGATGAGGCAATTAGCTTAGAGAATTTTATTGTCTGCCCATCCACCGAAATTATTTTAGAAGCCTCGAGAGATTTTATTTCTGAATCAAAAATGACTAGAACTTTCTTCTTATGGGGTAAGGAAGGAACTGGTAAGAATTATTTATTGCATTCAATAAATAAGAAGTTTCTTGAAAATAATCTCCATTCAGCTTTTATCTCTTTCACAAATACTTCTTTTGAAGATTCTTCTGTTTTCGAAGGATTAGAAAAGATGGACGTAGTATTCATTGAAGCCATCGATCAATTTCCTTTAGATAACAAATGGGAGGTAGCACTATTCAATTTAATAAACGCTTGTTTTACTAAGGACTCTAAATTATTTTTCTCTTCCACAGTGCCTGCAAAGGACCTAGAAGTAAGGCTTCCTGACCTTAAATCGCGGTTACTTGCTTTTCCTGCTTTTGAATTACCAGAACTAACCGATGAAGAAAAAATAAGAGCCTTAAAGGAATCTGCAAAAAGAAAAGGTTTAGTATTTGACGAGAAGGTTCAGTCTTACATTTTGAATCACACCTCAAGAAGCTTGTCAGACTTATTAAAATTACTGGTAGATCTAGATACTTTTTCCTTAGAAAGGAAGAGAAAAATATCAATCTCGTTGGTCAAAGATCTTCTTTCTAATTAAGAAAGCAGTCCAAGCACTTGAGGTAAATACCTCTAGGATCATTCAAATCATCCAGCTGGTTAGCAAATTCAAGAGATTTTTTGATTAAGGGTTTGCTTTTAATTTGATCTGTGAAGATTGAAGTTATCTTAGAGAAAAATTGATTTATTAACTGATCTTTCCAATCCGTTGACAGAGAAGGGTAGATAATTTTGTAGTCTTTTAACTCAGACAATTCTGCTGCTCTTTCAATGGCCTCATACAAGTTTCCAATATTATCTATTAGACCTATCTGAAGAGCTTTTTCTCCTGCCCAGACCCTCCCCTGAGCAATGGAATCCACTTCTTCTGGGGTCATGTTTCTACCTTCAGCAACTAACTCAATAAATCTTTGATATCCGTACTCTATTTCTGACTGTATAGCTCTAGCTAGAATAGGATTGATAGAACGATAAGGGTCTATGCCACCTCCTATCTTAGTTGTAGAAACTCCATCGGTATGAATACCAATTTTATCTAAGGACTTCTCGAAGGTCGGTATGAAACCAAAGATACCAATAGAGCCAGTAATAGTGTCATGGGAAGCCCAAATTTCATCTGCGTTTGCGGAAATCCAGTATCCTCCTGAAGCAGCAACATTGGACATAGAAGCTATTACTTTTAAGTCTTTATTTTTAGCCAATAATATTTCTTCTCTTATTACTTCGGAGGCAAAGGCACTTCCTCCACCTGAATCCACCCTTAAGACAATTGCCTTTACATCCTCATCTTCATGAGCTTCTCTTATCAGTCTTGCCGTGGAGTCTCCACCTATCATTCCCGTGGGCTGACTTCCATTTACGATGCTGCCTACTGCCACAACAACAGCTATCTTATTTTTTGATCTATTTTTATCTTCGTCTTTCTTTGTAAGCTTAAAATAGTCAGAAGAGGAAATTTGGGCAAAACTCTTTTCTTCTTCATCCTTCCCAATAAGTTCTATCAAGTATTCTCTTTTTTGAGTTCTATTTAAAAGCTTATCTACTAGATTAAGTTTAAGAGCTGCTTTTGCTCCATTCCCACCTTCTGCGAGCATGTATTCATCTAAATTATCTGCATAGCTTTGAATGGTATTTGCCTGGATTTCCCTGTTTTCAGAAACTACGTTTTTCCAAGAGTCCCAAAGTATTTTTAGGTAAGCTAGGCGTGCTTCCTTATCAGCTTCAGACATGTTGTCTCTTATGTAAGGCTCCATTGCAGATTTGTACTTTCCTACTCTGAAGAGATTGACAGTAACTTCTAACTTATCAATGAAAGATTTGTAATAAAGTCTGACGGTCGAATAGCCATCTATAGCAACTCCTCCGTCGGGATGCAATATTATTTCGTTGGCAAAGGAAGCAAGATAATAAGAACTTTGATCGTAATAATCCGCAATCGCTACTATATTTTTTCCTGAATCTTTTAACTTCTTTAACGCTTGCCCAACATCGTAGAGAACTGTCTGTCCGGTGCCGTAGATATTGTCTAAACTAAGAATTACGTGTTCTATTCTTTCGTCTTTCTGGGCAGCTTCAAGTGTAAAAAGAACATCTCTAACACTGACTTCTGGAGTAGGTAGACCGGAAAGGAGAATACTGATTGGATCAGCCCCCAGACCTGATACTTGTTCGACAATTGGACCTTCAGGATTGAAAACTAGAGCTTTTCCCTCAGGGTCAGGCAATTTATTGCTACTGAATATAGATCCTAAAATGCTAAACAGAATTATTAGGACTATAAGCAGGAATAAAAGATTTATGGTAAATTTTCTTGCAGTGGTTACCCACTCCCAAAATCGTTCTATTTTTGTTGTTTCATTCATTTATTTATAAGATTAAGAACATTCTCTGGAGGTCTTCCAATGATTGCTCTTTGTTGGGTGATTACAATTGGTCTTTCAATTAATTTAGGGAATTTTACCATGGCTTGAATAATTTCTTCTTCCGATTTAGAAGGATCGGATAAATTTAGTTCCTTATATTCTGTCTCTCCTTTTCTTAGGAGTTCCAGTGCTTTCATTCCTAATTTATCTAGAATTAATGCTATATCTTTTTCTGAAGGCGGAGTTTCTAGATAAAGAATTATTTCTGGATCCAATCCTTTTTCTTTCATAAGTTCGAGGGTAAGTCTAGATTTACTGCATCTGGGGTTGTGATAGATGGTAAAATTATTCAAAACAAAGATTCCTTCTTATTTCTTATATAACCTTAAGCCCATAGTACTATTGAACTGAACTGATTAGTAGGATGTTAAAAACAACGAAAAACTTGAAGTTAAGATTCTTTTTATTAATGCTGTTATCTACTATCTTTTTATCAGCTTGTTCCAAACCTGATTACCAAATATTTGAAGGCTCTTCAGGAAATATTGAAAATCTAAAAGGGAAATGGGTAGTGGTTAACTATTGGGCTGATTGGTGTCCTCCATGCATTAAGGAAATGCCTGAACTATCAGCTTTTTATAACGACAATAAAGAAAGGGTCACAGTTTTTGCCTATAACTTTGATCGTTTGGAAGGAGAAGAGCTTCAACAAATGTTAATAAGATTTAAAGTGGGAGTTCCCAGTATTCTGTCCGATCCTGGAGAATTGTTTGGATGGGAAGCACCTCCAAGTTTGCCAACAACCTATATAGTTGATCCTCAGGGCAATATGAAAGTAATGTTGGTTGGGCCACAAACCAAAGAGAAACTTGAAATGCTCATTGACAAATATAAGGGAAGTTAAAGTGGTTCTTCTAAAAATAATTCAGGATCCACAGGAATACCAGACAAAATTGTTTGCCAATGAAGATGAGGACCAGTAACCCTACCTGTTTGTCCTACTTTTCCAATTATTTGATTTTTTGTTATCAGATCTTGATTTTGAACTAAAACATCGTTCAGATGAGAGTAAGTGCTAATAAGCCCACCGCCATGATCTAAAAACACAGTATTACCCCTGTAATAAAAATTACCTATTAAGACTACTTTTCCTGATAGAGGGGCTCTTATTTCAGTTCCAGACGGAGCTGCTAAGTCCAATCCCGTATGTCTATTCCTCGGTTGATTGTTAATAAACCTTCTAACACCAAATTCACTGCTTTTAAGACCTTCTATAGGCTTGGACATTTTTAATGAAGACAGAACCGTGTTGGTCAGGATATTAATAGCTTTAAAGCTTAGTTCAGTTTCTCTTTTTATTCTGGGTAAATATTCAGCAGGCGGAGATACCATGTCTTGATTGTCTATTGTAATTTTTGATTCTCTATATGCTTTATTTTCTATTGGAATATTTAAAATAAGGTTTTCGTTATGAAATACGTCAATAGAATTCTTATCCCTGAAAAGGTTTATGGGGATCAAGGCTCTCCAGAGATGTTTATCAACCTGACACAAGTAGACACCTTTACCTTCAGCTTTTATTTCTGGTTTCAGAGAAGATTTAATGAAAAGAATTTTGTTGATTACTCCGCCTGGAAAAGGTGAATGCTCGGGAAAATTACAAAAAGGATAAGTGTCTCTTAAGGAAGTACACGAAAATAGAAAGAAAACAGCAAAAACTGAAATTCTAATTTTCATTAAGATTTTTGGATTCAACCTTGGCCTTAATTTTACCTTCATTTAAAACCGCTGAAATCTTCTGTCCAATTTTAACTTGCGAGGCTGAAGATAAGATCTGACCATCTGGTTCAGTACTAATAATAGAATAGCCTCTAGCCAATACAGATAAAGGGCTTACAGCTTGGAGGGTTGCAACCAATTCTCCTAGGATATTATTTTTTCTTTCGGTTTTTGCTTGGAAGACATTTAAAAGATCTTTAGAGGTATTTTGTAGATGAAGCTTAACTTCTTTAATCTTATGTACTGGTGAGTTTTGAGTAAAGGCTTGCTCGTTCAATTTAAAATTATTTTGTAAAGAATATATATGGTCATAAATGTTTCTGACAAGGTTTGTTTCTAGGTAATCTACCTTTTGTCCTATCTCCCTTAATTTATCTCCTGGATGTCTTATTCTATTAATCAAGTTTTCAAATCTTAATCTTTGATACTCTAAAAAAGACCCAAAACCCACGGTTAAATAATCATAGTAGTTGTCAAAAGTCTCATTTAATTCACTATAAGACTGGCTGACTATTTCTGCTGCAATGGAAGGAGTAGGCGCCCTTAAATCTGCTACAAAATCAGCAATAGTAAAATCTGTTTCATGACCTATGGCACTGATTATAGGAATAGAGCATTTCGTTATGGTCCTAGCCACCTCTTCTGAATTAAAAGCCCAAAGGTCTTCTATAGATCCACCGCCCCTGGCAAGAATAATCAATCCAATATTTTTTAATTTTGAAGCCTTCTTTATGGCTCTACTAATTTGAGCAGCAGCTTTATCACCTTGGACTAAGGTTGGAACAACTACTAAATTAAAAAAAGGAGATCTCCTATCTAATACGTTAATGATGTCTTGAATTACAGCCCCATCTGGTGAAGTGACTACTGCAATTTTTTTTGGGTAAGGAGGGAGCTCTTTTTTTAAGGAATCATCAAAAAGGCCTTCAGAGTGCAATTTCTTTTTTAATTCCTCAAAAGCTCTCAACAAAGCACCTTCTCCGGCTAACTCGACATGCTCAACAATGAGTTGGTATTGCCCTCTACCTTCAAAAATACTCAAAGTGCCATTCACTACCAGATGATCTCCGTCTTTAGGTTCAAAAGAAATCTGAAGGTTCTTATTGCTAAACATGGCACATCTAATTTCTGAGGATTCATCTTTTAAAGAGAAATACCAATGGCCTGATGCCGCAGAAAAAAAATTCGAAACCTCTCCTTCTATCCAAACAAAAGGAAAGTTTTCTTCAAGAAGAGATTTAGCGCGTTTGTTTATCTCTGAAACTGAGACAATTTCTTGTGTGTTATCCAAGAAGTTTTCTACCATAATGGAAGTATAACTGACTAAGCTTTATTGATATTAGTGGAAAATTCTAAATCTTTTTACATGGGACTCTTAGCTCTTTTTTTAGGGGCAGCTCTGTTAGGTACGTCCGCCATTTTTGTTAGATTCAGTGAAACTTCTCCTTCTTTAACAGCCTTTTATAGGGCTTTGTTAGCCTTACCTTTTCTTTTAATTTGGGTTCTGGGATCAAAAACTGATGTTCCAATTAAAAATTATTTAACCAGAGATAATTTAGTTGTTTTAGTTTTAGCAGGCGTTTTCTTTGGATCAGATATGGCAGTGTGGAATTGGTCCATTACATTTACCTCAGTTGCACATGCTACTTTAATGGCAAATACAGCTCCCATTTTTGTAACCCTCGTTAGCTTCTTTTTTCTTAAGGAAAAAATAAAGCCTTCCTTTTTTAGAGCTTTGTTTTTAGCTTTTACCGGTGTAAGTATAGTAATTCTGTCTGGTAGTGGTTCTGATTCATTGAGACTACTTGGAGACTCTTTGGGGTTAATAGCTGCAATTTTTTATGCTGCTTATATTTTGGCTATAAAGAAGCTTACGGACTCCATCCCACCTGCACACACGCTTTTTTTCGCCACTCTGTTTACTGCAGTCTTTTTATTTCCTGTAGGTTTAGTTGAAGCGGATTCTTTTTTTCCTAGCACTCAAAAAGGATGGTTGGTGCTTTTAGCTTATGCACTTGTAAGTCAAGCCTTAGCTCAGGGTTTAATCACTTTTGGAATATCCCGGCTTTCAGCACACCTTTCATCTTTGACTCTTTTAATACAGCCTGTTGCAGCTGCGATTTTTGGGTGGTTCTTATTATCTGAGTCAATAAACCTATGGCAAGCGTTGGGTGGTGCTACAGTTCTTTTTGCAATCTATTTAGCAAGTAAGGAACAAAACTAGTCCCAATTTGGTTCACGTTTTTCTAAAAAGGCATTTATTCCTTCTTTAGCATCGTCACTTTGTACACATGCCGCTATTTGTTCTTGAAGAAAAGGGAGGGCTTCATCAAAACTCATTGAGTCCTGTTTATTGTAGGCTGATAGACCCATCTGCATGGTTGTTGGTGCCAAGTTTGCTAGATCCGAAGCCAATTCATTTACAGTTTTGTCCAATTCAGATGCACCTACTGATTGGTTTATGAGGCCCCATTCCTCAGCTTTTTTTGCATCTATTGCTTGTCCACGCATACAGAAATCCAACCCGGCCCTTTTTGGCATTACTCTAAACAAACCCGCCATTACCATAAAAGGCCATATTCCCCTTTTGATTTCAGGAGCAGAAAATTGAGCTTCTTCGATGGCTATGGCATGGGTTGAATTAGTGACCATTAATAAAGCTCCTGCCAAAACTGAACCTTGAATTTTCGCTATAACAGGCTTATTTAAGTGCCTAATTGATAAGCTTATATCGGTTGAACCCTCTATTCTAGGCACTGCTGATTCAGGAGCTTTTTCTTTTCCAGACATGTTTCTTAAATCAGCGCCTGCACAGAATATATCTCCTTCAGCGGCCAATACTACGACCCTGATGGACCTTTCTTGTTTGGCGTAAGCTAAGGCGTAGTTTACTTCATTGGTCATCACAGAATTTATAGCATTTTTTCGTTCAGGTCTGTTTAAGGTTATGGTTAGGATATTCTTTTCAATATTTATCTTGGTGGCCTCAAAAATTAAGCTTTCTAGTGATAATTTCTTTTTATTCATAATAAAACCTTTAGATTTAGTTAACTAAATAATCTGGGGCATCTATTTTCTTTGAACGTATATATTCACCCAATGATTTTGCTTGTCCGTCAAGCCTGGTTGAGGAAGAAACTCCATCTTGCAATATATCGTGAATATAAAAATTTAAAGCAAGGATATTTGGAAGTTCATGGCGATCAATTTGGTACTGGTCTAGATCAGGTAGAAGTTCTTTCACTTTATCGACAGTTAAAAAGTCAAAGAGAAAAGCATAAGATTCCTCAGTCTTTGCCCACACTCCCAAATTTGCGCAACCTCCTTTGTCGCCAGACCTCGTGCCGAATAACCTACCGAAATGTATTTTCTTTGTAGTTTTAAATTCTGGTAACTTATTCTCATAAGGCTCTTTTTGATAATAAGTTTCTTCAAAGCCCATTTGACTTGTTGGCATAACTTCAGTGGTTTTGCCTTCGAAATGGACTTTTTCGGTAATGTACTTGCTATCTATTAAGGCAGGCCAATATTCAATATAGTGTCCACTTGGTATGGATCCTCCGCGTCCTGTCCAACCTGGTAGGTTCGCAAGACCTAATTCAACTATTTTTGCACTAAAAAGGCGGCCAACTAAATCTGGATTCTGGGACATAACACTAATTCTTAAAGAGGCTTGAGCTTGTTCATTGGACTCGGGGTTCTCCTTGTCGGTTCTAAGAAGCTGAACGTCAACTTTGTCAAACTGTTCTTTGCCACCGACATTCTCAAAAATAGAATCTGTGACGAGTTTTGCTTTCTCTTCGATGTCCAAACCCGTTAATAGTATTTCTGTTCCGTTTCTAAAACCCCCAGCCAAGTTGATGCAAACTTTATGAGTCTTAGGAGCGCTACTGCCTCGACAACCAGTTACATGAACTCGATCTTTAGTTTCTTGAGTGATCTTCAATGTATCAAAGTGAGATACTACATCGGGGTTCATATAAGCAGGACTACCAATTTCATAAAGTAGTTGGGCTGTGATCGTTCCAACAGATACCAGTCCACCTGTGCCAGGGTGTTTTGTAATGGTAAAACTACCGTCTTGAAAAATTTCCGCTATAGGATAACCAATATTTGAGAAGGTAGGCACTTCTTGAAAGAAGGAATAATTACCTCCCGTAGCTTGAGCACCGCATTCGATGATATGACCGGCTGCCAAGGCACCTGAAAGAGCATCAAAATTATCTCTAGACCAGTTAAACTTCCAAGCTGCGGGTCCAATTACTACTGCAGCGTCCGTGACCCGTGGACAAACTACAACATCTGCTCCTTGATCTAAGGCTTCTTTGATGCCCCAAGCTCCAAAATAAGCATTGGCTGTAACGGGTTGTTTTTTATATTCAGCTAATGGAATATTTTTATCTATATTCTTTAATAATTCTCCTTCTTGATTCAATTCATCCATTCTGGGGATCAAATCATCACCGTCTATGAAAGCAACTTTTAATTTCAAGCCTAACTCTTCAATAATCTCTTCGACTTTTTCTGTCATGGAAATGGGGTTTAAACCGCCTGCATTAGTAACAATTTTGATATCGCTCTCCTGGCAAGCCACCGCCACATCTTTAAATTGTTTAAGAAAGGTGCCAACATAACCATGATCTTCACCACGTTGGGTCCTCTGGTTGTAGAGTATGGCCATCGTTAATTCCGCAAGGTAATCTCCCGTCAGTACATCAATGGGACCTCCTTCAACCATGTTTTTAGCCGCAGAAAGTCTATCTCCATAAAAACCACTGCAATTGGCTATCAAAATTTTATCTTCCGCTACACTCATTTACACATCTCCAAAAGTCTTAAAGTTCAGCTGTTTCAAGGCCTAAAAATATTATCTCACTTATCTCATGATATATTTCTTCCGGACTTTTAACCAAACTGGATTTGAGGTTATTAGTATAAATTTCTCTTCCTAGTCCCGAAAGAATCATAGCGAAAGCCGAAATATCAATGGGTTTAATTAGTTTTTTTTGTATTGATCTTTCAAGTAATTTCTTAGTCATGGAGACAACGTAATTTTCATGCGAATCCACTAAAACTCTGGCTCCTTTCAATTCACCAAAATCTCTTGTGAAAGCAAGACATGCAGGATCCAAGGCTTTGCCTGTCTCGTTTACATAGACTTTAAGTTGTTCCAGCGGCGAGTATATATTTTTAATGGCTTTTTTAGCTTCACCGCCTATCCTAAAGAGTATTCGGTCTACCGCAATTAACAACAATTGATCCTTACTGGGTGCTAGTTCATACAAGGTCCTGAGGGATACTTTTAAGCGAGATGCAATTTCTGACATGGTTAGATCTGGTACACCTTTTTGTATTAACTTTTCAAGTTGATCCAGTGCTTTGACTTGCCTTTTTGAAAGGGAGTTCTCTCTTTTTCTTGAGAGCAAAGGTTTAGGAGGCTTAGGGTCATCAGCTTCTCCAAAAAAATCAGAATTCTTGAGGTTTGCTTCCACAGTTACCTACTTAGAGTCAACTATCATTAACAGGGCGCCATTCTCAAGTTGTTCATCTTTTTTTATGTAAATTTCACTGACCTTTCCATCGGCAGGAGCATTTACCTCGTGTTCCATTTTCATAGCTTCAAGAATAACCACTGCATCGCCCTTTGAAATAGAATCCCCCACTTTAACTTTAAGCTCAACAACCTTGCCTGGCATTGGGGCCGTTAAGCCGCCAGAAATCTCTTCCGAGCCAGGCAGTAAGAAGCGTGGTAGCTCTTGAAGAGAAGTATTTCCCCAAGGCATCTGTACGACAACTAAATCATTATCTTTAGTAACTTTAGAAGTGAAACGATGTCCATCAATTTCAACATTAATACTTTCAGGATCCCAATTAAACACCGTAGCAACCGATTTCTCATTTAAATCAAATTTTCCATCTCTTCTGGACCTGTAAGTGATAGGTATTTCATTTTCATCATATTGAAAAGAAATCTTTTGCCTTGGTAATCGAGAATTTCTCCAACCTGAAGGCACTTGACCTAGAATCTCAGCATCATCCCGATTTTTCCCTTGTATCCAAAGAGCAGCTATAGATGCTACCAGCTGAAGTTCTGAATCTGATAGAACTACCGAAAGGGCAGTCTTAACCTTTTCAATGAAATTGGTCGTGGTCAGGCCTTTTAGAAAAGCTTCTGAACGGAGAATAGCTACTAAAAAGTCCCTGTTTGTAACAACACCACCTATGTGCAATGATTCCAAAGCGCTTGAGAGTTTATTGGCTGCCTCTACTCTGGACTCCCCGTAGGTGATCACCTTGGCGATCATGGGGTCGAAATCAGTTCCTATCACAGAACCCTTATCTACCCCCGAATCCCATCGCGCATCCAAAGAAAGGTCTGGTGCAAATGCAACCAATGACCCAGTGGCTGGAAGAAAGTCGTTAGTAGGATCTTCAGCATAAAGTCTTGCTTCAATGGCGGAACCGTACCAGATGATGTCTTCTTGGTAATATCCAAGCTCCTCACCTCTGGCTATTCTTAGTTGTTCATGCACTAAATCTATACCGGTAGTAGCCTCTGTTACTGGATGTTCCACTTGGAGTCTTGTATTCACTTCAAGAAACCAAAATTCTCCAGTTTTATCATCCACCAAGAATTCCACAGTTCCGGCAGATTCATATTTTAATTTCTTTGCTAATTTAAGCGCTGCGGCCCCCATTGCTTCTCTCATTTCAGGATCAACTCTAGGGGAAGGGGATTCTTCAATTATCTTTTGGTGGCGTCTTTGGATGGAACACTCTCTTTCTCCTAAATGGACAATATTTCCTTGAGAATCACCAAGGATTTGAATTTCTATGTGCCTGGAAACCGGTATATACCTCTCTATAAAGATCCTGTCATCTCCAAAACTACTTTTGGCCTCTCTTTGAGCTGATTTTATTGATTCTTTCAACTCCTTATTAGACTCAACAATTCTCATTCCCTTACCACCACCGCCTGCAGCAGCTTTGATCAACAAGGGGTAGCCCACGTCTTTTGCCTTTTTCGGATCTATGGTCATAGGCAAGGTCGGGACTCCAACTTTTTCAGCCAGTTCTTTAGCTTTTAACTTATCTCCCATCAAAGAGATTACTCGACCTGAAGGTCCCACCCAAATCAATCCAGCTTTGACAACATCTCTAGCGAATTTAGCATTCTCGGATAAAAATCCATATCCGGGATGAATGGCTTGAGCTCCGGAATTAAGATAGGAATCCGAAAGTTTTACTGCCTCATCCGCCATCTGAACAAATGGTGAATTACTATCCGCTTCCACATACACGACAACGCAACTGATGCCCATGTCACGTGCACTTCTGATGATACGGCAGGCTATTTCACCTCGATTGGCAATGAGTAATTTATGATAATTCATAATCGGTAAACTCCGTATCCTGGTGCGCCTTCAACTTCCTTACCGTTTACCACAGAAAGACATATTCCTAGTACCATCCGAGTGTCTCTCGGATCAATGATGCCATCGTCACTAATAGCTCCTGTGGCACGCAATGCCAAGGAGCCTTCTTCCTGCATTGCTTCCGCCATAGCCACTATTTCAGCATCTTCTTTTTCATTAAATACTTCTCCTTTTCTAGCAGCTTGTCTTCTCCTAACAATAGACATCACCCCCGCTATTTGTTTAGGTCCCATTACTGCGACTTTTGCTGAAGGCCAAAGGAAGGTGAATCGATTATTGTAAGCTCTTCCCGACATTGCATAAGTGCCTGCGCCTATGGAAGCTCCCACTATTACTGTTATGTGGGGAACGTTTGAATTGGATACTGAGTTTAAAAATTGAGCTCCTTTCTTTATTTGCCCATCTCGCTCATAGTCCTTCCCTACTATGAAACCAGTAACGTTTTGAAGAAAGAGTATGGGTATGTCTATCTGGTTACAAAGCTGCACAAAATGAGCACCTTTTTGGGCAGAATCCGGATAAATAATTCCTCCATTATTCCCAATGAGACCCGTTTGATAGCCGTGAATAGAGGCAAACCCACAGACAATATTCGGTCCAAATAAGGGTTTAAATTCCTCGAAACGAGAGCCATCAGTGATCCTGGTTATAACTTCCCGAATGTCAAAGGGTCTTTTTAAATCAGGATCTACGAGCCCCAGAAGGTCTTCACAATCATTTATTGGTTCTTCAACAAGAATGGAAGGCTTGTTGCCCCTTTTTCTCCAGTTTAAGTGGGAAACCACTTCTCTTCCCATTCGGATGGCATCCATTTCATCTTCGGCAAGATAATCTGCGAGTCCTGAGGTTTCAGCATGCATTTGAGCTCCGCCTAAAGTTTCATCATCGGACACTTCACCAGTAGCCATTTTTACCAAAGGGGGACCACCTAGAAAAACTTTAGATTGTTTTTTAATAAAAATATTGTAATCAGACATTCCAGGTTGATAGGCTCCACCTGCTGTAGAAGAGCCAAAAACAATAGATATAGTAGGGATTCGTAATTTAGATAATTCTGTTATTTCATAAAATGTTCTGCCGGATTCAGCAAAATGTCCTCCTCCCATAGGAGCGGCATTTCCCCTTCTGCCTTTTCCTCCCATCCTCAGATCGCCTCCTGCAGATTCTACAAACTGAATGTAGGGCAAACGATTGTCTCTAGCTATTTCCATGGCACGAGTCCATTTTTTCCCTGAGTAAGCATGCATAGCTCCAGCTAAAACTGTTGGATCGTTTGCAAAAATAATGCACTCTGTACCGGCCACTATGCCTATACCTGCCACTGCCCCACCACCTACTGGATAAGCAGAATCGTATGCAGCTAAAGCACTGATTTCTAAGAAAGGAGTATCGGGATCTATAAAATTAGCAATTCTATCTCTAACTGCCATTTTACCTCTAGCAGCAAGTCTTTCATGGTGGTGCATTCCCCCGCCAAGTTCCACATAGTCGAGAAGCTCTTCTATCTTCTCTAATTTCCTTAACATCTCAGATTTATTCTTTGCAAAAGTTTTAGACGAAGTGTCTAATTTGCTTTTTATTTGTGGCGCTAATAAAGGATTAGTCATAATAAATTAAAGTTTTTGTATTAAAAAAGTTTTCTAATATAGGATGGTAATATTTTTCTATTAATATTACCACTTTAAAAAATTATTAATTTGTAGTTTTATAAACACACCACAGGAGTTTAAAAATGCAAGAAATAACGACAGACGTAAAATTGGAAGCTAAATTGATAAATAGTTTGTTAGAAAAAATGGCTGAGGAAGATTGGAATAAACACACAACTTTTAAAGATTGGACTCCGGCTGAAGTAGTGGCCCACTTGTATTACTTCGATTTAATGGCTATTTATTCATATAAAGACAAAGATAAATTTAAATCAGAATCTGAGTTCCTAGGTACTACCGGCAGTCTTTCCACTTCTTATGCGAGGGCGGCAGCAGTTAAAGATAGACTTGGAGCTGAGAATTCAGAAGATTTAAGATGTCAATGGTTTGAAGCAAATCAAGAAATGTGCGAAATTTTTAGCACAGCTGATCCTCGAGAGAGGATGATGTGGTTTGGACCTGACATGGGAGCTCGTATGTTTATTACAGCTAGGTTTATGGAGATGTGGTCTCATGCACAGGAACTTTATGATCTCATGAATACCCCAAGAGAATATTCTGATCGAATAAAACATGTTGCCACTATCGGAGTAAAAACTTTTGGTTGGACTTATGTGAACAGAAGTCTAGAAGTGCCTAAAGATATTCCCTATGTAGAAATAAAAGCGCCTTCCGGAGAAATTTGGTCTTGGAATGAACCAAATGACACCAATTTTGTGAAGGGCAAGGCATCTGATTTTTGCCATGTTGTAACTCAAGGGAGAAATGTAAAAGAAACTGAATTAAATGTAGTTGGAGATACTGCGAATCATTGGATGAGCATAGCTCAATGTTTTGCAGGAGGAGCAGAAGATCCACCCGATGTTGGAGTGAGAATAAAATAAGTTGGTACAGGCTACAAGATTACACTTCGGAGCTGTCGTTAAAGAACTTGAAGAAGGTAAAAAGGACGAAGCCCTTTGGAAGCAGGCTGAGAAGTTGTCGGGAGGAATAGAATCTTTGATATTTGCCAAATATTGCCAATTAAGAGCAGAATCAATTGCCAAACAGTGAAGTTTTTGTTGAAATATTTTCTCTATATGGAGTTTGACTAGATGCCACTAAGAAAAATGGACGTTGTTGTTGTTGGAGCTGGGTTTTCAGGTCTTTACCTTCTGCATAGATTGCGATCAGCAGGATTCTCAGTCACAGTTTTTGAAAAAGCTGATCAACTAGGAGGAACCTGGCATTGGAATAGATAC
>JYMV01029213.1_pt1 | contig 15547 bp, 11 predicted proteins | sample 338911 | NCBI WGS metagenome assembly JYMV01 (sample SAMN03354496, study PRJNA234377) | hydrothermal vent metagenome | biome: Deep sea; feature: Hydrothermal plumes at the Eastern Lau Spreading Center, Western Pacific Ocean; material: Seawater | place: Tonga | collected 2009 | depth 2000 m m
GAGGTTGGAAAAAACAAAAATTCTTGCCATTGTTGGTATGAGCGGTGCTGGTAAAACGACATTGGTGGATCTTTTGTTTCGTTTTCATGAACCTTCCGCAGGTAGCATTTCAATTGACGGAATTAATATTAAAGACTACACACTAAAATCTTTAAGGAGTAATTTGGCTCTTGTGTCACAGGAAACATTTCTTTTTAATGATACGGTTAGCAAAAATATTGCCTATGGAAGACCCAATGCATCAGAAGATGACATCCTTCGTGCATCCAAGGCGGCTCATGTAGATTCTTTTGTGAGGGATTTTGAGGATGGCTATAGCACGATTATTGGGGAGCGTGGGGTTAAGCTTTCTGGCGGGCAGCGGCAACGGATTTCTATTGCTAGAGCGATTCTTCGAAATGCTCCTATTCTTGTGCTGGATGAAGCTACTTCTGCCTTAGATTCGGAGTCTGAAAAATCTGTACAGGATGCTTTGCATAATTTAATGAAGCATCGAACTACTTTTATGATTGCTCACCGTCTATCAACTATTGCACATGCCCATTCGATCATTGTTCTAGATAAAGGTGAGATTGTTGAGGTTGGTACCCATGAAAAACTTCTTTCCAGTTCAGGATTGTATAAGAAATACTACGAAATGCAAATGAGATAGGTTGGTAGGGTTTTAAGGTGTCTTAAGGATATTTAAATTGTGCGATTCAAAAATGTATATATTGAAGGATTAGCTTATCACCTTCCTAAGAATATTGTTTCCTCTGAGGATCTTGAAAAACGTTTAGCCTCAGTTTACGATCGTTTAAAACTACCGTTTGGTAGGCTTGAAATGATGACTGGGATTAAAGAGCGACGATTTTGGGACAAGGATGTTTCCCCGAGTCAGGTTGCCTCAAAAGCAGGAGAACTGGCGGTTTTGAACTCTGGGATTGATCGAGTGGAAATCGGTTGTTTAATCAATGCGTCCGTATGTCGTGATTTTTTGGAACCCGCAACTGCGTCGCTTGTCCATCATAACCTTGGTCTTCATATAAATACTCTAGTTTTTGATATATCTAATGCCTGTTTGGGTGTTCTTAATGGCATGGTCCATGTCGCTAATATGATTGAACTGGGACAGATTCGCGCTGGGTTAGTCGTCGCTGGTGAAAATGGAGGTCCATTGGTTGATGCCACGATTGAATCCTTGCTAAACAAGTCTGAACTTACACGAAATGAAATCAAGTCTTCCTTTGCTTCTCTTACCATAGCATCGGCTGCTGTTGGAGTTCTCCTTGTTCATAAAGACTTGTCAAAATATAAACATCGTTTACTGGGGGGTTACAGTCAAGCGGCAAGCCAATTTAATAAATTGTGTCGCGGTAATGATGAGTCGAAAACAGGAATTACTAATTGGTCACCTCTTATGAAAACGGATGCGGAAACTATGATGCAAGAGGGTTGCCGACTTGCTGGGCAGACTTGGGCTCTTACAAAAAAAATTCTTGGGTGGGCTAATGATGATGTGAATCGTGTTTTTTGCCATCAGGTAGGGCATGCACACCGTAAGCTTCTCTATGAAACATTATCCCTTGAATTAGAAAAAGATTTTTCAACACTCGAATACTTGGGAAATACAGGAGCTGCTTCACTTCCTTCAACGCTTGCGTTAGGGGCAGAAAAAGGCTTCTTGAAAAGTGGTGACCGGATAGCTTTACTCGGTATAGGGAGCGGACTTAATTGTCTTATGCTGGGTGCAGAGTGGTAAATAATTTCGATTCTTTTAAGGATTTGTATCCCTTTACTTCACTTTACTTTGATCTCAATCCGTATAAGCTTCACTATCTTGATGAGGGAGAAGGTGAAGTACTACTTTTTCTGCATGGAAACCCCACTTGGTCCTTTTATTATCGTAGCCTAATACAAAATTTTCAAGGTCGTTATCGATGTATTGCGCCGGACCATATTGGGTTTGGTTTTTCTGACAAGCCTCAGGACTACAGCTATACTCTCACTACCCATATAGATAATCTTGAAAAGCTCGTGGATTTTCTCGGCTTAAAAAATATTACATTGATGGTACACGATTGGGGTGGAGCCATTGGCATGGGATTGGCTGTTCGTAAACCAGAGTTAATTAAAAGACTGGTACTGTTTAATACAGCATCATTTTTGTCAACGGATATTCCACTTCGCATTGGTTTGTGTAGAATGCCATTGTTGGGCACTTTTTTAATCCGATATTTAAACCTTTTTGTTAGGGGAGTATTAAAGTTTGGACTAAAACGCCGAAAACGATTGCCGCAAAATGTAAGGGCAGGGTACTTAGCTCCTTATGATACGTTTGAAAGCCGTATAGCAATCTTAAAATTCGTCCAAGATATCCCAATGGAGCAAGGCGTGCCAAGCTATTCTGTAATGCAGTACATCGAAAGTAATCTAAAGCAGTTCGACGGGTATCCGATTTTGATCATATGGGGCAGTGAAGATTTTTGCTTTAACGTCAAATTTTTAAATAAATGGCGTGAAATTTTTCCGAGGGCTGAAGTTCGCAAGGTTTGTAACGCTGGACATTTGGTTGTAGAGGATGCAAGTGATGAAATTATTCCATGGATAGAAGGATTTTTAAGAAAAAATAATATTTTTTGATGTTTATATAAAAATTACTGGAACTGAAGTAAGGAGTAACGGTCTCTAGCTGGACTTATATAATCTATGGGTATTGAAAATGGCGTTCCTTAATTTAAAAGGAACGCCATTTTTTATGTTTTAGTAGCGATAGTGATCTGGTTTGTATGGCCCGTCGGCAGGTAAATTTAAGTAGTTGGCTTGCTCAGGCGTTAGGCGAGTAAGTTTTACACCAAGTTTATCCAAGTGTAACCGTGCAACTTCTTCATCAAGTTCTTTTGGTAGGGTATAAACGCCAACATCATATTTTTTATTAAATAGCTCTATTTGTGCTAGTACTTGATTTGTGAATGAATTGGACATTACGAATGATGGATGACCTGTCGCACAACCGAGATTGACCAATCTACCTTCCGCTAACAGAATAATACTACGCCCGTCTGCAAAGGTGTATTTATCTACCTGTGGTTTGATTTCTATTTTTTTAATATCTGGGTAATTATTTAGCGTTTCCACCTGAATTTCGACATCAAAGTGTCCTATATTGCAGATAATAGCGTCATTTTTCATCGCTTCCATATGTTCGATACGAATAATGTCACTACATCCCGTAGTTGTGACAAAAATATTTCCCTCTTTAACGGCTTCTTCCATTGTTGTGATCTCGTAACCTTCCATAGCTGCTTGCAAAGCACATATGGGATCAATTTCCGTAATGATTACTCGTGCACCCAGGTCCTTCATTGATTTTGCACACCCTTTGCCAACGTCACCGTATCCGGCAACGACTACAACTTTTCCTGCTATCATAATATCGGTAGCACGTTTAATTCCATCAGCGAGAGATTCACGACAACCATACAAGTTATCAAATTTAGATTTTGTAACAGAGTCATTTACATTCATCGCTGGTACTTTTAGAGTTTTTTCTTCTATCATCTTATACAAGTGATGAACGCCGGTAGTGGTTTCTTCAGATATACCTTTAATACTGGAGAGTAATTCCGGGTATTTTTCATGCACATAAGCAGTGAGATCGCCGCCGTCATCGAGAATCATATTAGGGCCACCTTCAAATAATAAAGTCTGGCCCGTGCACCACCAATACTCATCTTCAGTTTCACCTTTCCAGGCAAAAACAGGGATGCCATTTTTAGCTATTGCTGCAGCTGCATGATCTTGAGTGGAAAAAATATTACATGATGCCCAGCGAATTTCTGCCCCTAATTCAATGAGAGTTTCGATGAGGACGGCAGTTTGAATTGTCATGTGCAGTGAACCGGCTATTCGAGCCCCTTTAAGAGGCTTAGATTTGCCATATTTTTTTCGTAGGGCCATAAGGCCAGGCATCTCATTCTCAGCAAGTATTATTTCTTGTCGACCCCAATCCGCAAGTGATATGTCTTTAACTTTATATTTTTCGGCAACGAGTGCTGTGGTCATCTAAGATGTCTCCTTGTTTTGAATGAATCACTCATGATTGTATGAATTCTAAAAATATTATTTGGATTAAATATTAATTTGGGTGATTTCCTGTGGACTGAACACAAGTTAAAGAGGCATAACGGGGACTAGATAAAGATCAAATCTTATCAATTATTTCTTTTGCCGTCCACTTTTTTAGTTGTAATAGTTTAATTAGGCTCGCTAATTTTTATAGTTTTATAGAGAAAATTCTTAAAACTCGTGAATTTTTTTAATTCTTCGGAGTTGCTTTGATAGTGTCTGGTACATGCGCCTAATTTTACTGCTAATCCTGGAAGATTTGCTTGGTAGCGATTCCGGGCAGTTTGTATCAAATCTTTTACAGTGCCCTTTGTGATGATATTTTCTTTGAAGGGCTTATGAACTTGAGACCAAAAATCACCTTCACCAACTTCCAGTCGTTTTAATATTGAATCGATGTGATCAACTGTTTGTTTGAGTGCGTCTGAACCGTTAGAAGATTCAGATTGGCACGCTTCAATAACATCTTTCAGGCTAATTAATGCGCCTTGACGAAACATCATAGCTCTCATAAGAATATTTTTTAATTCACGTACATTACCCCGATACTTGTGGTTGATTAGGTAATCAATAGCGCTTGTTTCTATTTTGGGAAAGGCTTCGTTTGTATTCTCTTTCTTATATGCTTGAAAAAGTATTCCTAGAAAATGAGTTGCTAAGTCTGATATATCCTCTTGCCGTTCGTTAAGGGTAGGGATCCGAAAGTTTAATGCGTTTAATCGCTGGTAAAGATCTTCACGAAAACGTCCTTCATTAATTTCTTTACGTAAATTTTTGTTAGTTGCTGCTATAAGGAAAATACGTGAATATCTGGGTTGGTTTTCACCTAGACGCATAAATACGCCGGTATCTAGGAATCGAAGTAGTTGAACTTGAGTTTTTGGGTCGGCGTCACCAATTTCGTCAAGAAATACTACTCCTCCGTTAGCTTCTTCCAGAATACCTTGACGACTAAACTCTGCACCCGTGTAGGCACCTTTTTTGTGTCCAAATAATTCACTATAAGTGAGTTCTCCACTATATGCGGCAATATTAGTTTTTCTCAAAATGAGCTTGCAATCATCCCCATTTATTTGTTTGAAAATTTCCGTAATGCGTGAATATATATTATTAAAAAAGAATTCCTTTCCGGTGCCAGTCTCTCCATGTATTAGGAGGGAAGGAAGTCCCATGTTGGTTTCTGAGGATTGCGCGGTATCCCATTTTAACATGCGGTTACATACCGACTCTACAACGATGTTAATTCTACTTACTAAGCTATGGATAGTTTTGCTTCGCCCAATAACATTTCCGAAATAATATGAAGAAACTTTGGGGTCTCGATATTCCACTTCCTGACGGAGTTGTGTTATCTCTCTTGTATATGAATTAGATTATTGACTTTCTGGCTAATGAGACTAGCGATAATTTGGACAATTCTCTTGTGTTCAACAGTAAAATAGTTTTTTTGAAAGTGATCTTGATTGATAATTCCAATAACCCTGTTCACGAATATTATAGGAACAGCCATTTCGGAAGAAATGGCAGGAGAAAGATTTTTATAAAAGCCATTTGTTAAGGCCTTGTCTTGCACATTGGAATATATGATAGGCTGGGCTGTGTGAGCGCAGTATCCGTTGAGCGATTTTAGGGCATCTGGTAGGTCATTTCCTCCAACTGGTAAAGCAGGAATTTTATTTTTTGTCCATCCTCGCGATTTAGCTCCTATGAGACTTCCATCCTTGTTTTCAACCATCAGCCAGGGTTTTCCATCAATAATTTTTAATATGGATATACTCCCACTATCTGCGCCAATCAACTCTGATGTTTTGTTTAGAATCTTATGTAGAAAGGAAGATGGTGATTCGTGCTGGCTTGCAAGCAACCCCTCAATTTCTCCTAAAACCTCAATTTCTATATGGTCAGAACTATCCCTTAATATGCTTTTTTCAACCATCACGGCATGTTCTTCTAGAAGCCGTATTTCTATCGGAGAGAATTGATGGATCTCATTAGTATAATAATTTACAGAGCAAATAAACTTACCACTTTGGTGGTCGTATCTTGGAACTTGATAGAGTGACACCATATCTATTTTTTTTATGACTTCTTTACGTACAAAATTTTCTTCCCAAATATTTTTGATATATATAGGAGCTTGGTTTTCTTTTCTCATTACTAAGCCACTTTTTTTACTGTATTTGACTATACGGTTGATTAGATTTTCATTATTTAAGACACTCAATATTTCATTATCTAAATATAAAGGAACATCTTCTTTGTTTTTCGAATATACAGCTATTATTTCGACTAGATCAGTAGGGTTAACGGGATTTAACTTCGAAAACTTTGAAGACGCTGGAATAAACACTGATGCTAAAGCAACCTTGTCTATTAATTTCACAGCTGACCGAACGATCATCCATGCGGCTTCCTTTTTGCGAGCAACATCTAGGTGCCGTGAAAATGATATCTGTTGGTGGAATCTTTTTGCCCGATCGATAACCATGCTTATGTTTGCAAGAAAATTGTTTACCGTATCAATTTTTTCATTTGATATAAACTTTCCTTCTCTCTCCCAATCTAAAGTAAGCGTCCCAATAGGTCTTAACTCGTGAGTAATGGGAAAAACGACAGAGGCTTTAATGCCTGACATTTTTTCAAATGGATTTCTGTATTTAATAAAGCCCTCCGGCAAGTTCCATGATCGAATGATCTTGTTTTCATAAAAAGCTTGGCTGGTTATGGAGTCGCGTGGGGAAATAAATTTAGTAATTTGTTGTTCATAAGGGTTTTTATTGTCGGTCATGTGCTGACAGATAAGAATACCTTGATGTAGGTCTTCTAGGTAGACCCGAACCATGAGGCATTCAAAGATAGATTTTAGCCCTATAGCTGTGTAGTGCAGGATATCGGGCAGATTTTCTTTCCCAAATGCTTGGATTTGTTCTGTTAGCTTTTGCAGGGCATTTCTCATTCTTAGCACTTATAATTGAGTAAAAAATATACACTATCATATTTTGTGCTAAAAATGCGTTGTATATATATTCAATTTTTTGGTTTCAATGAATCCATATTTCGTCAAAAAACGGTCGCAGTAGGAAAAATATTCACATTACTATTTGGTTGGGCTCATTCTGTAATGAATAAGATAATTATTAACCCATTTATTTATAATGATTTATGGTGTTTTTGGTTGGTTGTTGGAGGGGGGGGTGATATGGCATGGTAATTGCTTTTTTAAGGGTGAGGTAAAAACTATGTTGATAGACAAATTACTATTTTCTGACAAAACACCCTTAGTTCTCAAAAAAGGTCTGGACTTTCAATCTGCGCGTAATCTGATGTTATCAACTAATATCAGTAACATGGAAACTCCTGATTTCAAAGCGCATGATATCAATTTTGAGCAGCAATTACAGGACGTTATTAAAAGCACTAATCAACTTCAGATAAGATCCACTAATAGTAAGCATTTTGGGCCTTCAAATGAGGCTTTAAAAGGTTTGGACCCTTTACCCTTTGAATTGAAGGATCCTTCAAAATCCAATGGAAATAACGTTAATATAGACAAAGAAATGGGTAAATTAGCGGAGAACCAAATTATGTATACTGCCTTTATCCAGCTCATGATGAAACGTGGTTCTACCGTACGAAGTGCTGTTACTGAGTTGCCTCAACAATAGTTTTTTTTTAGACAAGACCTGTGGTAATTAAGTGGTTGACAATAAACTCGGTTTAGGATTAGCTTGTTGGAGACGATACGTTTTTAGATTAAGCTTTCTACACTAATTATGAAAGATATAACAATACAGAGTAATTTAAAAGCCCTCGGTGGAGTTGGTGCCCCGGGAATGGACATAAAAAAAATAGGCGCCGAAGAGGAAGGTGCCTCATTTGCAAACACTTTGACCGAGTCTCTGGATAAGGTAAATGACTTGCAGAAGGAAGCAGACAAGGCTATAGAAGACTTTGCGACCGGAAAGACTCGTAATATTCACGAAACGATGATCGCGGTTAACAAAGCTGATCTCGCTTTTCGTTTGACGATGCAAGTGCGTAATAAAATCGTTGAAGCTTATCAAGAGGTTATGCGTACTCAGATCTAGTTAATGATTAAATTATACTGCTAAGCTCTTGGACTCCATGTCTGGGAGTTTTTTTTTGATTTATTCTTGGTGGTTGACAGGGGTATTCAATTGTCAGATGATTAAAGCTAGAACCAATTAAAAGGTTAGTAACTAGTTTGTATTTTGGAGGTTTTATGGTTCAGTGGGGAAAAATCTTTATAACCGTTATCTGGCTTAGTTTATTTTTGTTTGTTGGCGCACAACAGATACATGCTCAAGCTAGTGGTCACGCCAGTGTTGGACTAGGTCACGGAGAAGAGGGTTACTTGCACCTTGAAGAAATGATAAAGCACATGGAGTTTGGGTTGAAAATGCCAGATGCGGGGCAGGATCTGAAGTCCCATGGTAAAGCAGCAATAAAGCACGCAAGAGAAGCTCTTGAACATTACAATGAGGCATTGAAGCATGCTAACGAATCTCTGGGGCGCCCGACTCGTAATCCAATGATGGGAGGGGGTTCCGGTAGTGAGTATTCGCGCGAGGAAGGTTCATCCAATTCGCATGAGGAAGGCTCTCATTGAAAATTTAAAAACTTCGAATTTTATTTTTTAGAATAATTGTTAGCGATTTTAGATGTAGTTTAGTGATTAGTCTATGAAAATTGAAAATGCCTAGCGTGTTTTGCCGTTAGGTTTTTTTTATATTTTGTTGTTTAAATAATTGTTATGTCACAAAAGCCCCGCGCTCTTTTTCAGCTAACAATGACTATGAAGCTTGTCAGGGAAGGAGCTAAAAGGGAGATATCTTGAAAGATTAGTTTTTAATCCTAGATTTCTGTCGTTATGGTTTTTCGCTTAACTCTAGATTCAGGGATTCGTTTATATCATTGAATAGCGCATAATGAGTTCGCAGTTCGCTATAAGTGTTACCCGTTGTCTTTTCTTTTGGTAGACTTTTAACTTTCTTGTAGTTTTCAATCGCGGTGGCCCAACCCGATTTTTTTTCCAGCCATTTTTTTTCTTCTGCCCACTCAAAACATGACTCGTCGGTGTTAAAATTTTTTCCTTCCTGTTTTGCAAATGCTCGGATGGCCTTAAGCGCAACTTCGTAGGTTAATGTAAACCGCTGCAGGGCCGCTCCTCGATAATACTCCGTATCTTCTTTTTCTAATACTTCTTTTAGTCTCATAAGGGACCAGTTTAGATGTGGCAGGATAATTTGCGGCGGTTGCTGAAAAATCATCTCGATATTTAAATAAGTTATTGGTTGAGGGTTTTTGTATTGAATAAAATAGGTTCGTTCTTTTTTAAAAGTAATTATTTTTTTATTTTGGATATTCTATATTAATTTATCAAAAGAGATCTTAAGATTTTCTTTGTTAGGGTGGCGATAGTTGGATAAGAAATATTTTCATTTTCAAGTTCTTTGAAATCTGATTATGAAAATGGTATTTTGTTTAAATTATTAATAATAATTGAATAAGTGTCATTAAAAATGCATCGATTTATTTTGGCTGGAGAACATACTGTTATTGATACAGAGACGCGTTTGATGTGGATGCGCACAGATAGTATGAATGATATGGAAAAATGGGTCAATTACCAAGAAAGTGTTGATTACGTACGGAATCTTTGTGAATCAAAAATTGCTGGATTCAGTGATTGGCGATTACCTTCTCGAGAAGAAATGGGTGCTCTGTTTAATAAATCTTATTCTCTTAAAGATAAATTTGAAAAAAACATTCATATAAGTGAATGCTTTTCTCCTGGTGGTGGGTTTTCTGTGATTTCTCAGCAAGTGAGCGGGCGCATGCGTGTCTTTGTGCTGAATTTACGCACGGGAGAATATACTCATCCAGATGGCTTGTGGACCTTAACAGAGGCAGCGCGGGCTGTCCGCACTATTGGTGCAGATGAAAAAATTGCTGATAAATGATGACTTGTTCAGGAGATTTATTAAATGAGTGAAACCTATGATCCTCCAGAAATGTTTTCTTCCAATTCATTAATTAAAAGTATGGATGAATACAAAAACAAGTATCAACGATCTTTAGATGACCCTGATGGGTTTTGGGCAGAGGAAGCTGAGAAGTTTGTTTGGTTTGATAAATGGGATACTGTTCGCCAGTTCAACTACGATGTTCGGAAAGGGCGTATTTCTATTGAGTGGTTTAAAGGTGGCAAAACCAATATTGCTATGAATTGTATTGATCGCCATCTTGAGACAAGGGGTGAGCAGACAGCAATTTTATGGGAAGGCAATGAACCAGGAGAAAATCGCTCACTTACCTACAACCAATTACATTCTGAGGTGTGCCGTTTTTCTAATGTTCTAAAAAAACGTGGTGTATTGAAAGGTGACCGCGTCTCTATTTATATGCCTATGGTTCCGGAATTGGCTATTGCAATGTTAGCTTGTGCAAGAATTGGGGCGATACACTCAATTGTATTTGGTGGTTTTTCTTCAACTGCCTTGGCGGATCGAATAACTGACTCCAGTTGTACCATCCTTATTACTACGGATGGATCCTTTCGTGGAAAAAAGCCTGTACCCATTAAAGTTAACGCAGATGAAGCTATCAAATTGGCAGCAATAAAGGGGGTGGAGGTTAAAACTTGTATAGTTGTTGAGCGTGTAGGATCAAAAATTTCAACAGAAATGACATCAGGTCGTGACTATTGGTGGCACGATGAAATGAAGGTAGCCGAGCCCATATGTGATCCAGAGCAGATGGATGCGGAAGACCCCCTGTTTATTCTTTATACATCGGGTTCAACAGGAAAACCAAAAGGTGTGCAGCATAATGTGGGCGGTTATATGGTTTTTACCTCACTGACTCATAAATATATTTTTGATTATCACGATGGAGATATCTGGTGGTGTACTGCCGATATAGGGTGGGTGACAGGCCATTCTTATATTGTCTATGGTCCTCTAGCAAATGGTGCAACGACTATCATGTTTGAAGGTATTCCCACTTATCCAGATGCTGGCAGATTCTGGGACGTGGTTGACCGCCTAAAGGTAACCCAGTTTTATACAGCACCAACAGCTATTAGAGCTCTGATGTCGCATGGGGAAGAAGTACCTGGTAATTACGATCTTTCCACACTTAGGGTGCTAGGTTCAGTGGGTGAACCTATTAATCCGGAAGCATGGCGATGGTATCACAAGAATATTGGGAGAGGGCGCTGTCCTATTGTTGATACTTGGTGGCAGACAGAAACAGGGGGCATCCTTATAACCCCACTCCCTGGTTGTACTCCTACAAAACCTGGTTCTGCGACTTTCCCATTTTTTGGTGTGAAACCTGTGATCATTGAAGCCGAAACAGGGAAAGTTTTAAAAGGGAATGGAGTGGAGGGGGTGCTCGCTATAGAAGAACCATGGCCCAGCCAGATGCGTACTATTTTTGGAGATCATAACCGTTTTGAAGAAACCTATTTTAGATTATATCCGGGATACTACTTCACAGGTGACGGTTGCCGTCGAGATGAAGATGGTTACTATTGGATAACCGGTAGGGTAGATGATGTCATTAATGTTGCAGGTCACCGTATAGGCACAGCCGAGGTTGAATCGGCTTTAGTGTTACACAATAAGGTTGCCGAGGCAGCGGTTGTGGGGTTCCCACACGAGATAAAAGGGCAAGGTATTTATGCTTATGTAACATTGATGGCAGGTGTTGAGTCAAATGAGGAGTTAAGGAAGGAACTAGTGTTGTTTGTTCGAAACGAAATCGGTCCTATCGCAGCCCCTGATATTATTCATTGGGCACCTGGACTTCCTAAGACTCGCTCCGGAAAAATTATGAGGCGAATCTTGCGTAAAATTGCTGCCAACGAATCCGACAAATTAGGTGATATTTCTACCCTAGCGGATCCTTCAGTTGTGGGGTCATTAAAATCAACTTACGATCAGATGATGAGAAATTAAATATTTCTCATAACTTATTAGATCGCATGGTTTGAAATTAGCAGCAACGAGGTTCATGGTTTTTCGCATCTAGCGATAAAAAAACCACTCTCACCCCCAAATGCATGAGGAATAAGCGTTTGTATTACAATGGATTACTAATTATAACTTTTTTTGTAAAAGTGTCAACAAAAGAATTTTAGATTTTTTAACTACATGGCTTTAGTAGGCATTTTCATGTTTATTATCATGTTTACCAGACTTTTTTATTAAGAGAGATGAATTTTGGCTTAATTGAATATTGGCAATTTTCTGTTTAACTTCTCTTAAGCCTTTGTGTGACAAGTAGCTAAGGGGTTGGGCTTTAAGAGCGGCTTTAAATGCGGTACGGGATTGCGTGAGTTGGTTTAGTTCGAGATATGACCATCCGAGTCCGTCGTGAGCGACTGCCAAATTTGGTCTAAGTTCTAGTTCATCTTTAAATAGTGCGATTGCCTCGTACGGTTTTCCTTGCTTTAGAAGTATGTTACCTAGTGTGGTACGGGCCGTGGTGGTTGCTGAGTAAGGTGAAATAGTATTATCCCCAGAGGTTATTTCTTTAACTGGGTTTGGATCATTATTTAGCTCCAATACTTGATTTAAATATTTAACAGCTTCAGATAGTTTTCCTAGCTTATTTAAAGCATATCCCATGCCCTTTCGTGACTCTGATTTGTTAGGTTGTTCTTTTAACGCATTTTGAAACATTATGATCGCATTTTTATGATCATGTTTTTCATAATACGCCCAGCCGAACTTATTGTATATTTGCCAACCAAAGCGTTCTTGGGCTAGGAGAGTTTTGAATTCGTCAGTTAAAGCAAACCCTGGATCCAACGATATTGCTTTTAGAAAATATTCAATGCCTAAATCCGGATTCTTACCCCTGTAATTCAACCAACCAAGTCCCATATACAAGGAAGATCTTAGAGGGTAATGAACAAGGTTTTTTAAGAAATATTCTCGTGCACTTGCAACATCCCAACTCATTAGTATACTCATGTCTAATTTATAGGCTAGGTTCAATTGATCTGGATTTGATTTGACTACAAATTTAAGATTATTTGCCGCTTGTTTAAATTGACCTGCTTCATAAAGTGCGAGACCCAGCCCTCTAGAAGAGTCTAGAAAATATTCCCGGTCAGTACGGGCGATCTTAAATTTTTCAGATGCCTGTAAATATTTTTTTTTGTAGTATTGACTCCAACCAAGTCCGTTATATGCGTGTGCCAAAGAACTGCTGCTGGAAGGTGTAGCCGGAGGAATATTGTTTCGACTTGAATCTCTTAGTCCAAGTTTCTCCAATACCTGGGAAAAAAGTGAAATAGGTTGGGAGCTTGGCTTTTGTTTTGTAGAATATTCTTTCCAGGGATCATCCATAAACCCTAACTGGAACAATGTTTTGTCGATATTTAAAAAAGAGCTGGCATTTGGTTTGTATTCTTCAATATAGTCAGCGTACAGTAATGCCGCTTTTTTATAATCACCGGATTTTAATGCCTGATCGGCTTGAAAAAGATACGAGTCAGTTACTTTTCTTATTTCGTCGATCCCTGCTTTCGCTTCCAGATTATTTGGAGCGAGGTCCAGTGCGTCCAAAAAATGATCGCGTGCGTATAAATAATCTTTCCGTGCTAATTTTAATTTTCCCAATTGTGTGTGCGGGTACTGCCAGCTAGGATATCTACTTTGTATTTCTTTGTATTTTTTTTCAGCGATGCCTAGTTTATTTATGCCAAGGTAGTGGTCAGCATGAATAGCCTGTCTTCTTTTTATGCTCTCAATCTCGTTTGTTCCTTCAATAGCCCCAATAAAATTAGGCCAGGTCTGTAGTATTTCTTTGAACAATACTGAAGCTTCTTTGATTTCCTTATTTTTTAAATGACTCCAAGCTAATCCGTTTTTTGCATCTGGTGATTCAGCATCCACCGATGTGTTTTCAAAATAGTACGAGGCTTTTTTAAATTTCCCTTTCCAAAAGACGTTCCATGCATGATTGATGGACGGATCTTGATTTCTGGGTAATCCCAATAATAAACCTGGATATCTTGGGGATTCTATCGGAAGTGTGAATAATGACAACGTTTCTGTTGAAGCCGGCAATATGTCAATTAACTCATCAACATCTTTTTCATGCCAGGTCGCCCATAGATCAAAAATGATCTTAATTTGGGATGGATTGTATATTTTGGAGAAATTATCTTTTGCTTCTAACTTCCTGTTCATTTTTAGTTGAGCAAACCCTTTCCCCTTATTAATTTGATAATAATCCCCATCAAGTTTTTTTGCATATTCAAATTGTTCTATTGCACGTTCGTACCTTCTTAAGGCGAAGTAGCACCAACCCATACCAATTGATGGCTCTGGGTTTTTTCTGTAGAGAGCTTTAGTTCGCTTGAAGGTTGTTAAGGCCTTGTCATACTGTTTTTGATAAAAATAGGCCCAAGGTAAAAGTTTCATCGCTGTTGGATTACCGGGAAACTTTACCAGTGTTTTTTTTAGGTAAAACTCTGCGACCTCAAAATTACTCTGATTAAATTGTTGTAGCGCAAAGTCTAAGTCACGGTTGGAAGATGACTTAATGCCTAAGTTTGAGGCCAGTTTTTTAACACTACTAAAAGTCTTATTGGCTTCACGTTTAATCGCACTATTTAACGAATCACTAGTGGGGCTTATGATATTTTGTATCGTAGTACAACCAGAGATAGTCCCCTGTAGGAATACGCAAAGAAATATACCGTAGAACTTAAAAGTCGTTAGGTTAAAGAGACTCATGATTATCCTAAGTTAAGCAAAGACACTACTTTCATAAAGGCTTATCGGCATAAATATATATTTTTAAAGCACATTTTATGGTTTTTCAGTGAATTTAGGTTGGATTTATTCATGTTTGGAGCAGAATCATTTATATTACATTTTGGTTGTGCGTAAATGGCCCTGAGTGATAGTATCAGCCTTTTCAAAATCTCTAAAATAATGGACAGTCTAAAAAATATCATATTTTATTTTTTCTTTATTTTGATTCTTGCTTGTTCATCAGAAGAGGTAAACAACTCTGTGAATGATCGTGGTGATATAGCTACGCTTGATAACTTTCAGGAGAGTTTCAAATTTGAGTTAATAACCATAGCTCCAGAGGATGAGGTTATAGCTAATAAGGCACCGAAAGGAATGGTGTTTATAAAAGGAGGTTGTTTCGTTTTAGGTAATAACTATGCGCAAGTCGATGAGGCTCCAGAGCATGAGGCTTGTGTTGACGATTTTTATCTTGATAAGTTTGAAGTTACTCAGGCTCGTTGGGAAAAAGTAATGGGTTTTAACCCCTCCAAGTTTATTGGGTCTAATAGACCAGTGGAGCAGGTTACTTTTTATGATGCACAGGAATTTGCTGAAAACACTGGGTGTCGCCTTCCTACCGAGGCTGAATGGGAGTATGC